>OBLI01001969.1_pt1 | contig 18514 bp, 19 predicted proteins | sample 1519701 | NCBI WGS metagenome assembly OBLI01 (sample SAMEA3663005, study PRJEB22513) | pig gut metagenome | biome: pig gut; feature: pig-associated habitat; material: faeces | place: France | collected 2012 | reverse complement strand
AGAAACTTAAAAAATCCTTTAATTTAAAGGAAAAAAGACTTGATTTATTAGGGAGGTATCTTATGGAGAATCAGGAAAAGAAGCATAAGCGCCGCGTGCGATATTCGGGCACCCATCCACGCAGCTATAAAGAAAAATATAAAGAACTTCAGCCGGAGAAATATGCAGATACCATAGCAAAGGTGATCAAAAAGGGTGGAACGCCTGCCGGCATGCATATTTCCATTATGGTGAAGGAGATTTTGGATTTCCTTCAGATTCAGCCAGGACAGAAAGGTCTGGATGCTACTTTAGGATATGGTGGCCATACGAAGGCAATGTTAGAGCAGTTAAAGGGGCAGGGCCATATCTATGCACTGGATGTGGATCCGATTGAATCGGAAAAGACCAGAGAACGACTTGCCAAACAGGGATATGGAGAGGACATTCTTACCGTGAAGCTGACCAATTTTGCCAATATTGATCAGGTTGCGGAAGAAGCTGGACGTTTCGACTTTGTTTTAGCTGACTTAGGTGTTTCTTCCATGCAGATTGATAATCCGGACCGGGGCTTTTCCTATAAGGTTGAGGGACCGTTTGATCTTCGCATGAACCCAAGGAAAGGAACCAGTGCAGCACAAAGGCTTCTGGAGGTAAGTCAGGAGGAGTTAGAAGGCATGCTGATCGAAAATTCTGATGAACCATATGCGGCGGAGATTGCGGAGACGGTCATGTCCAGAATTCGGCGAGGACAAAAGATCGAGACTACCACACAGATGAAAGAAACCATAGAAGAGGCATTGTCCTTTATACCGGAAAAGGATCGAAAAGAAGCGGTAAAAAAATCCTGTCAGAGAACGTTTCAGGCATTACGTATTGATGTAAACAGTGAATTTGAAGTGTTGTATGAATTTCTGGATAAGCTTCCAGATATTCTGGTGCCAGGAGGAAGAGTAGCGATTCTAACCTTTCATTCCGGAGAAGACCGTCTTGTGAAAAAGGCATTTAAGCAAATGACCAAGCAGGGAATCTATAGTGAAGTATCCAAGAATGTGATTCGTCCATCTGCAGAGGAATGCAGAAATAATGGAAGAGCCAGATCCACAAAGCTGCGTTGGGCTATCAAAGCATAGGGGGGGGACATAGGATGAAGATTATATTTGATGTAGATGATACCATTTATAATTTAATGCAGCCTTTTTTTGAGGCTCATAATGAAATCTATGGAAGCAGGACGGATGCAGATTGTGAGCAGTTATTTATGGCTTCCAGGATCTATAGTGATGAGGCCTTTTACATGCACGAAAGAGGAGAGATTACAGCAGCAGAAGAATTTGCCTATCGTATTCGTAAAACCTATGCAGATGTGGGAATTCAGGTATCTGATCAGGAGGCAGGCTTTTTCGAAGAACGGTATCGTTATTATCAGCAACATATTCATGTACCGGAAGGAATAGTAAGGATTCTTGATTATTGCAAGGAGAAGGAGATCACCATTGGAATTTTGACCAATGGGAAAAAGCAGAATCAGGGAAAGAAGATAGAGGTATTGAACTTAAAGAAGTGGTTTCCGGAAGAGAATATTTTTATCTCCGGAGAGATCGGTTTTACCAAGCCGGATGTAAGAGCATTTGCAGCAGTTCAGGAGGGATTGAACTTAAATCCAGAGGAAACATGGTTTATTGGAGATACTTTTGAAGTGGATGTAATTGGAGCAAAAAATGCCGGATGGCACGTAGTCTGGTTTAATCATAGACACCGTGAGATGCCGTTGGGCGAGATTGAGCCAGATGTGGAAGTGAATACAGAAGAAGAGCTGTACGATTTCATTGTTCATCTGTAGCATATCTGGTTTCTTAAGATTTCCTAACATTTCTTGACAGAAGCATCCGTATTAAATGAGACAGCAAGACTTTTATTGTGGCATAGGTCATGATAAATTTAAAAAAATATCTATGAAATTGCATTGAATTATGGTTATAATTATGAATTAGAGGAAAAAAGATATTTCATTTTGTTGTTAATTCAGGGAGAGGTTTCTTACGGAAAACAAAGAAGCAGAAAGGGGAAATTTCAGTGGAACAAATGAAGAATATGGGGGAAGAGCTGATTCAAGATATGAAAAATCAGCTGCATCAGCAGAAGTATACAGAATGGGAAGAGAAGGAAGTAATCTACTTATATTATTCTTTAGAAGAATTGAACGAGTTGTTGGGAACAAAAGCAACGGATGGTTTTGAAATGGTCCATTTATTAAAGATAAATCTTCCAGACCGATGCGAACTGGGGAAATTAGGGGTTCACATTCATATGGGAAAGGTGGAGATCAGCATTAACAGGTTGTGAAAATGTACTAAAAACAATAGGAATGGATTGTAAAATACATAAAAAATAAGTAGATAATATTGACAGAAAAAATAAGGTAGAGTATCTTAATATAGGATGTGAATACGTATTCACATATGTAGGATGAGGTGATAATATGATTACAATGGCAGAGATTGCCAGACTTACAGGAGTGTCCCAGCCCACAGTATCCAGGGTACTGAATGGAAATACCTCTGTAAATCCTGAAATTGTTAAAAAGGTTATGGCCTGTGCCAGAGAGCATAATTATCAGCCCAATATGATCGCACGAAGCCTGAACGGAAGTAGGACCTGTCTACTGGCGGTCATTGTTCCAGATATCTCTAATCCATTTTTTGCTGATATTATTAAGAATCTGGAACATGAGGCAGAAAAGGAAGGATATAGTATTTTGATCTTTAATTCTGAGTATAGTCAGAAGAAGGAGAGAAAATGTCTGGAGTTGATTCAGCAATATCGGGTAGATGGATTATTTTTGGTGCCGCTTCGTACGGATGAAGAGGGGATTTGTCCGTTTCGGCAGCTGACGATTCCGTGGCTGATTATTACCAAACATGCCGAAGGAGTTCATTCGGTATTTATTTCCCATAAAAAGGCCGGTCAGGTGATCGCTAGACATATGACTGAAATTCCAGTACAGAAGTATATCTTTGTGGGAAAGAAGACAGATTCCAAATATATCGGATTTGTTCAGGGTCTACAGGAACAGCAGATTGACATAGAAAAGAATCTGATAGATTTCTGGGATATGGATAAAGAAAAAATGTTGGAGCGACTGGTATCATTTGTTCAGAGAGAAACTCACAGAGTAGGGATTTTTGCTTTTAATGATGTAGAAGCATTGATCGTGATGAATGCCCTTTTGGGAGCAGGTGTTGATCTTCCAGGGAAGGCAGTACTGGTGGGATTTGATAATACCTTTATCAGTCAGAAGATGATTCCTGGAATTACCAGTGTGGATCAACATATTGATGAGATGTGCCAAACAGCAATAAAAGAATTATTAGGACAGATGTATCATGATGGAAAGAAGACGGTACGGCATATAGAAATCGAAGCAGAGTTGGCAGTAAGGGCCAGTTCTAAAATAGAAGAACAATAAGAGCAGGAACATTGAGACATCGATGTTCTTCATCTTTGTGTGAATACGTATTCACACAAAGATATCAAAGCCTAAAGGAGGAAAAGGAATGAAACAATACGATGTAACCGCACTAGGGGAATTATTAATTGATTTTACGGAAAATGGGATCAGCGCGCAGGGAAATCCTGTATTAGAGGCCAATCCAGGAGGGGCACCATGTAATGTCCTCTCTATGTTAAATCGTCTTGGTCATAAGGCTTCTTTTATCGGAAAGATTGGTGATGATATATTCGGTACGCAGTTAGAACAGGCGTTGGAAGAAGTAGGGATTGATACAAAAGGTTTGAAGAAAGATCAGAAGGTTCACACTACACTTGCTTTTGTACATACACTGGAAGATGGAGACCGTGAATTTTCTTTTTATCGAAACCCGGGTGCAGATATGATGCTTTCTGAGGAGGATCTGGAAGAAGAGTTGATTCGAGATTGTAAGATTTTTCATTTTGGTTCCCTGTCTATGACAAGTGAGCCATGTAGAACAGCTACGAAAAAGGCTATTGCAATGGCAGAAGAAGCCGGAGTATTGTTATCTTTCGATCCAAACTTACGAGAACCTTTGTGGGAGACCTTAGAGGATGCAAAGGAACAGATTATGTATGGATTAGAGCACTGTCATATTTTAAAGATTTCCGATAATGAGATTCAGTGGTTCACTGGATTGGAAGATTATGATGCAGGAATTGCAAAGATACAGGAACAGTTCCATATCCCATTGATTTTATTATCTCTTGGAAAAGACGGAAGCCGTGCTTATACCAAAGATTTACGTGTAGAAACAGAAGCATTTCTTCAGGAAAATACCATTGAGACAACAGGAGCAGGAGATACCTTTGGCGCATGTATCCTCCACTATGTATTAGAACATGGATGGAAGGAATATGGAGAAGAAGAGCTTAAGGAGATGCTTACCTTTGCCAATGCGGCAGCTTCGATTGTCACAACGAGAAAAGGAGCACTTCGCGTAATGCCTCAGAAGGAAGAAGTGGAAGCTCTGTTAGCAGAAAGAACAAAATAATAAACCGTAGAAAAGAACCAGTAAAAGGAGTGCCAGGAAGCTTTTTTTACTGGTTTTTTTATTATATGTGTAAAGAATTCAATAAAAATGGGTTGCAGAATTTGACGTTTTACAGTAATATGGGTTAAACTTAGCATGAAATGGACTTTGGAAATTAAGTAGAAAAGCAATAATCGAAAAGGAGATGAGATTATGGCGATCAATCATAGAAAATGCGCAAAAGAAATTTTTGACTGCTTGGGTGGAAAAGAAAATATTGTAAGTATTACCCATTGTGCCACTAGATTGCGTCTTGTAGTTGCAGAATATGACAAAGTAAATATGGAACATATGGAAAAGGTGGATGGAATCAAAGGGATCTTTCGTAATAATGGACAGATTCAGCTTATCATCGGAACTGGTTCTGTAGAAAAAGTTTATGAAGAATTCTTAAAGATCAACAAACATGCATTGGTCAATAAGAAAACAATTTTGGAAAAAATGATGCAGTTGCTGGGCAATATCTTCATCCCGATTGTTCCTGCTATCGTAGCAGCTGGGTTGATGATGGGATGTTTGGATGTATTACAAACGGTATCAACGACTTTTGCAGGAAGTGACTGGTGCGATATTTTAAGCCTGTTTGCGAATACTGCATTTTTATTTCTGCCCATTTTAATTGCCATATCGGCGGCCAAGGTATTTGGAGGTAATATCTATCTTGCAGCCATTATTGGAATTATTATGGTACATCCAAGTTTGATCAATGCCTGGGACGTAGGAAAGATGGCTTCTACAGAGATTCCAACCTGGAACATTTGGTTCTTACGTATCCGCCAGATAGGATACCAGGGACATGTGATACCGGTTGTTTTGGTCGTGTGGTTGATGAGTAAACTGGAGAAGCAATTGCATAAGCGGATACCAGAAGTTGTGGATTTATTCGTGACACCACTGTGTACGGTAGTCGTAGGAGGATTTTTGGCTCTGGGTATTATAGGACCGATCTTCTCTTCAGCAGAGAATTCTATCGTACATTTGACAGAATATCTGATTGCGGGCGGCAATAAACTTGGAAGTATGATCATGGGGACCATATACCCGGTGACTGTCGTGACAGGAGTTCATCACATGTATAATGTGGTGGAAACAGGTATGCTGGCCAAAGGACTCAACACATGGATGCCTATTGTGTCTGCAGCTAATGTGGCACAGGCAGCAGCCTGTCTGGCAGTAGGAATGAAGGCGAAGAATGGAAAGACAAAGGCCGTGGCAATTCCATCTGCGATATCAGCGGCACTTGGAATTACAGAACCAGCAATCTTCGGTGTGAATTTAAGGCTGATAAAGCCATTTTTGTGTAGTATGATTGGAGGGGGAATTGGTGCCTTTGTTGCAGCGGCTCTTCATGTGGGAGCGACCTCCTATGGAGTATCCGGAATCCTTGGTTTTCTCATTACCTGGGGCTTTATGTTCCAATATGGGATCACGATACTGGTTGCATTTGCCAGTTCTTTTGTTCTGACATGGGTAGTCTGGAATGAAAATCCACAGGAATCAGATGCGCTGTCTGTAGAAAATATCCTGGATGTGGTTCAGCCGGAAGCGGCAGCAGAACGGAAAAGGGAAAAGGTGATCTATGCACCGGTGAAAGGAACGATCATTCGAAGAGAAGATTTTTCTGATCCCATTTTTGCATCTGGTGTTCTTGGAGAAGGAGTGGGAATCGAACCGGAGACGGGAATGATCGTAGCACCATTGGATGGAATGGTTACCTCTGTTACCGATAGCCTGCATGCGCTTGGTATTTCTGGCCCTCAAGGAATGCGGGTGCTGATTCAGGTAGGTGTAGATACGGTAAACATGAAGGGAGAAGGATTCCAGCTTTTTGTGACTGAGGGAGAGCAGGTAAGGGCAGGTCAGAAGCTGCTCAAATTCGATATGAATAAGATTCATGAAGCAGGATATAGTACTGTAACGGCCGTGCTGGTTACTAATAGCGAAGAATACGAAAGCTGTACGGTGGAGAAGACAGGGCACACAGAGGTTATGGAAAAATTAATAACGGTGCAGTAAGGATCATCAATTGACAGACGGCTTTAGATTTGATAGAATTCAGATGATATTAGGGAGTAGTTCACATTCTAATAGAATGTTATGCATCACGTCATCACGTCGATAGAGACCGGGATGTATACTGAAAGAAGAACGAGACTTTTATCGCATTTTTTTGATGCGATAAAAGTCTTTTTTGTTACATTAAAAAATTTCTAATGGAAAGGAAAAGAGATATGGAAATTTTAATTCAATTTGTATTGCTGGTTGGTGGATTTTCATTGTTAGCAAAGGGGGCAGACTGGTTTGTAGATGGTGCTGCAGGAATTGCAGAAAAATTTGGGATTCCACAGCTGGTCATCGGGCTTACGATTGTGGCTATGGGAACCAGTGCGCCGGAAGCAGCTGTCAGTATTACAGCGGCACTTAGAGGAAGTGCAGCCATTACCATTGGAAATGTGGTAGGAAGTAATATTTTAAATGTATTGATTATTTTAGGACTTACAGCGGTAATTACTTCTGTGTCTGTTGCAAAGTCTACAGTAACATATGAGATTCCATATATGATCTTTATAACATTACTGTTAATCGCATTTGGCTACACCGGAGGGCAGATAACATTGATAGAAGGTGTTCTGCTATGGGTATGTTTTCTCATTTATCTGGCCTATTTGTTTAAAATGGCAAAGGAGAATAAAGAAGAAGCAGAAGATCAGGCTCAGGAGAAATCCATTGCTAGATTATTTGCACTAACGGTGATTGGACTTGTCGGTATTATATTGGGAAGTGATGTTACGGTGGATGCAGCGACAGCCATTGCCAAGGCAGTTGGCTTGAGCCAGAGATTTATTGGCCTGACCATCGTGGCATTGGGAACCTCACTTCCTGAGCTGTTTACTTCGGTATCAGCGGCAATAAAAGGAAAAGCAGATATTGCCATTGGAAATATCGTAGGAAGTAATGTTTTTAATGTGCTCTTTGTTGTAGGAACCACAGCATTGATCACACCAGTGGTATTTATGCCTAAATTTGTGATTGATACATTGATCGCAGCGGGAGCAGGAGTTCTTTTATGGGCTTGTGTATGGAAAAAACAGAAATTACAAAGGAGTCATGGAGTAATCATGCTGATATGCTATGGAGCATATTTTGCATATCTGTTATTATAACTTAGTAGAAGATGTTAAAGCCTCCATGTGAATAGGAGGCTGACTTGAAAAAAGGTATGAAACAGGGTGTAGGAGGATCAAGATGAATGTAGAATTTCCGATGAATGAGTATGAATATAAGAGTCCCAGCTATGAACAAAAGGAACGAAAAAAGAGCTTTGTCATTCATGAAGAACAATGTGCTAGAGAAAGTAGATATGTATATAAGGATGGAATCTATTATTCTAAAGAAAAGGAAAAAGATGAGATTTCTTTATTATTTACCGGAGACCTGCTCTGTCAGGAAGGGATGCTTTATGGATATCGGAAGCAGGGAGATGATTATGATTTTAAACTGGGATTTGATTATGTAAGACCCCTGTTTTGCGCAGCCGATTTTGTAGCAGGAAATCTGGAGACACCGGTTTCTGATCAGGCTCCATATCGGGGAGAAATCTTAAGCCATGAAGGGCCGTTTTATTGTAATGCGCCTGTTGAATACTTAGAGGCGTTAAAGTATGCTGGATTTGATATGCTTACAACTGCCAATAATCATACGATTGATGCAGGAGCACAGGGAATCTATGATACGATTGCCAATATAAAAAAGTTTGATTTTATTCAGACAGGAACCTTTGTAGAAAAAACAGATAAGTTTGTCATTGTAGATATTTGTGGATTTAAGATTGGATTTACTGCTTTTTCCAAGACATATAATTCTATGCAGGTGAATCTGACTGTCAAAGGAAGAATGACCCTGCTGAATACATTTACAGAAAAAAGGGCCCAAAGTGTATACAAAGCAATGAAAGAACAGGGAGCGGAATATACCATCTGTTTTCCACACTGGGGAAAGGAATTTTCTACAGAAATATCCAAAAACCAGAGAAAGATGGCAGAAACTCTCGTAAACATCGGATATGATATGATTGCGGGAGCCCATGCACATCTGGTGCAGTCATTTGAGATGATAGAAGGTAAGCCTGTGGTATTTTCTATGGGAAATCTAATGACCCATTTAAGATTGAGTGAGTTCCAGATGGATACCCAGTATCCGGTAATCTGTAGTCTTCGTCTTAAAAGAGAAGGGGGAAAAATTCTATCAAAGGTAGAGTTTATTCCATGTAGAATTTTAAGCTATGTTGATGGTGTTCCCTATAGGGTGGTGCCATATGATCGGAATCTGACCATGCCGAAAAATATCTGGGATCGTCTTAAAGAGGTTCCTAAAATCATACAGGGCTTTTTGAAAACAGGAGAGGAAGTCCTTGATCTGGAATATCCAGTGGATGAAGAGGCAGTACAGAAATTAAAGCAGATGGAGCTTAAGCACAAAGAACGGATAGAAAGTATTGCAAGAAGGAGAAATCCGGTAAGATCTAAAAAAGAAAATGAAGCAAGAGTAACGGAGATATTAGCACAGCACGGATTTTTGGATGAGGATCGAAAAGACATCATAATTAGAAAAAGTGGTGTGTATCAAAAGAAGGAAAATGAAATTCAAATGACCATCGTTACTTCAGAAAGTCAGGTGTTAAAGCTCGAAAAAGCGATTGACGGAATTCCGGTAACTTCTGTTGCGAATAAAGAACAGGGAAACGATATTACCCGGATCTTATATATTGGAGATTCTGTCCGGGAAATTAAAAAAGGAGCATTTCAGAAATTTTCCAGACTGGAAAGTGTCAGACTCTTTAAGGGCCTGGAAGTGATCGAAGGGCAGGCTTTTATGGAGTGCCAGAGACTGACGGGTGTTATTCTTCCAGGCACATTAACGACCATTGGAGAGAAGGCTTTTATGAATTGTACCAGCCTGATGAGTGTTAAGATTCCGCCAAGTGTAACTAAAATCGGAAGGAAAGCATTTGCCGGATGTAAGAAGCTGACCATTTATTGTGAGAAGAATTCTTACGCTTATCGGTATGCTAAACTTCGTCGCATACCGGTAAAAGTAATGCCACTGTCCCTGTAGGAAAAAGCGGTTTCTGCAAAGATGAGTGTTTCGTTAGTTATGAACGCCATCTGACGAGATAGATGATTCCTACAAGGTCGAAATCGTATTCCATTGTAAGTTATGTCCTTTCTTTTCATAAATTTTATCTTAACAAAATAAACAATAGAAAACAACATGTGTTATAATAGTAATCAGATAATTCAGAGGTGATTTCTGAATATTTCCAAATAATAAAGCAAATGAGGGATTATTATGTATACAATTATGAGAATGAATGGAGGACCGCAATGAAGATTGAAACGATTTGGGCCATGTACTTTAGTCCGGTTTCCACTACTGGACAGCTGGTAGAAGCTATGGCAAAGAAAGCATCGAAAAAGCTGGGAAATGTTTCGGTAAAGGTCTATGACTGGACGCTTCCGGAGGCAAGAAGGCGAGTGCCCTCATTGGGAGAGAAAGATTTTGTATTTTTGGGAACGCCGACGTATGCTGGAAGAGTTCCCAATAAGCTGATGCCTTTTATCAGGGATGGATTAAAGGGCAATGGAGCTCGTGGAGCAGCAGTTGTCACTTATGGGAATCGCAGCTATGATGATGCATTGATTGAATTATATGATCTTATGAAGCGGAATCACTTCCAGATGACAGGGGCGGCAGCATTTGTCTGTCAGCATGTATTTTCAGATCAGCTGGCCAGTGGAAGACCAGATAAAAAAGATAGGAAGCAGGCAGAAGAATTTGCTGTTAAGGCAGTTTCAGGAGAACCAGGACCAGAACTTGATAAGAAGATACCAGGGAATCGTCCAGTTGGACCATATTATGTACCAAAGGGGGAGGACGGAAGTCCAGTCCGGTTTCTGACTGCCAAGCCGGTTACTTCTGAAGAATTTTGTGACCGTTGTGGAAAGTGTGCCAGCGTTTGTCCTATGGGCTGTATTTCCAAAGAGGATGTGACAAAAACCACTGGCATCTGCATTAAATGCCAGGCATGCATTCATAAGTGTCCTAAGGGAGCAAAATTTTTTGATGATCCGGCGTTTTTGAGTCATAAGAAGATGCTGGAGCAGCATTATGCAAAGCAAAAGTTAAAAAATGAGATTTATGTGCTATAATCGTTAGCAGAAATGTACTTAGGAGGAAGAAGATGCTGTCATTTGAAAGTGATTATACAGAAGGAGCACATCCGAAGATTTTAGAAAAGTTATGTGAGACCAATATGGAGAAGCTGCCTGGCTATGGAAGTGACCCATATTGTGAAAGTGCAAAGAATAAGATTCGAAAAGCTTGTGGATGTCCGGAAGCGGAAGTTATGTTTTTAGTAGGTGGGACTCAGACAAACGCGACGGTCATTGATGCCATGTTAGAAAAATACGAAGGAGTCTTGGCCGTACAGACAGGACATGTCAGTGTCCATGAAGCAGGAGCCATTGAATATACCGGACATAAGGTTTTGGAACTGCCTTCCCATGATGGGAAGATGGATGCAGAGGAGCTGGAAGAATATCTTCAGAAGTTCTGGCAGGATGAAACTCATGAACATATGGTATTTCCAGGCATGGTTTACCTGTCCCATCCGACGGAATATGGAACGCTTTACAGCAGGGAGGAACTGAAAGCAATTTCTGTTGTATGCCAGCAGTTTCACATTCCATTATATCTGGATGGAGCACGGCTTGGATATGGGCTGATGAGTCAGGAAACCGATGTGACCCTGCAGGTGGTAGCCAAATATTGTGATGTATTTTATATTGGAGGAACTAAGGTTGGAGCACTGTGCGGAGAAGCGGTGGTATTTACCAAAAAAAACATGCCAAAATATTTTATGACCATGGTAAAGCAGCATGGGGCGCTTCTGGCAAAAGGACGTCTTCTAGGGATTCAATTTGACGCATTATTTACGGATGAATTATATTTTAAGATTAGCAAGCATGCTATCTTAATGGCACAGCTGCTCAAAGAAGGATTTCAGGAAAGAGGATATGAGTTCTATCTGGAATCTCCAACGAATCAGCAGTTTATCGTATTGGAAAATGAAGAAATGGAACGATTAAAGGAAAAAGTTTCCTTTGGCTTCTGGGAAAAAGTCGATGACAAGCATACCGTTGTCCGTTTTGCAACCAGTTGGGCTACCCAAAAGGAAGATGTGGACCGTCTGATGGAAGTGCTGGAAGAAAATAAAAAATAGAAATTAAAATGCCTTTACCTGCATCGGGGATGCGTGTAAAGGTATTTTTGTATAAAAAAAAGATGATTTGAGAATCCTAATGCCAGAAAACCGAGAGAAAGGAGATAGAGGATGGCAGTTATAAAAGTGGCAAAGGATCATTTTGAGCAGGAGGTCCTAAAAGCAAAGCAGCCGATCATTTTGGATTTTTGGGCAGCCTGGTGTGGCCCGTGTCAGGTACTGATGCCGGTAATGGAAGAAATTGCGCAGGAGGAGAGGCAGATAAAAATCTGTAAGATCAATGTGGATGAGGAACCGGAATTAGCCAGGAGATATAAGATCCAGACTATTCCAACGCTGGTATATATAAAGGAGGGGGAGATTGTAGACAGGATGTCTGGGGTAAGATCCAAAGGTGAGATTGTAGAGATCATAGAGAGGAAGCTAAAGTCATGATGGAATATGATATCGTTATCGTCGGAGCTGGACCGGCAGGACTTTCTGCAGCAATTTATGGAAAAAGAGCAGGGAAAAAGGTTCTGATTCTGGAAAAGCAAAGCTATGGAGGACAGATCATAAATACGCCAGCGGTGGAAAATTATCCTGGAATTCCAATGATTTCTGGCTTTGCATTTGCATCTGCACTGTATCAACAAGTGGTAGATCTGGGAGCAGAGATCAAGTATGAAAAGGTCAATGGGATAGCAGAGGAAGGAAATTTTAAAATCATACAGACTAATCAGGCATCTTACAGGGGAAGGACAGTGATTCTTGCTACAGGAGCCAGAAATCGTCCTTTAGGACTGGAGGGGGAACAGGAATGGATTGGAGCAGGGGTGTCCTATTGTGCCGCCTGCGATGGAATGTTTTACAAAGGAAAGACAACCGCAGTCGTTGGAGGCGGCAATACCGCATTGGAAGATGCGCTGATCTTAAGTGAATATTGCAGAAAGGTATATCTGATCCACCGAAGAGATACCTTCCGCGGTGAAGCAGTGCGCCTGCATATATTAGAAGAAAAAGACCAGGTAGAGATTTTGCGAGACAGTCAGGTTACAAAGCTTCATGGAAAGGATCGATTAGAAGGGATTACCGTTATTCATCATAAGGAAGAGAAGACACGGGAAATCTCAGTGGATGGATTGTTTGTAGCAATTGGACAGATGCCGGAAAACGATGCTTTTTACAATGTTGTAAAACTGGATTTTGCCGGTTATATTTTGGCAGGAGAGGAATGCAGGACAAGTACTCCTGGCATTTTTGCAGCAGGAGACTGCAGGACAAAGGAAATCCGACAGCTGACCACAGCGGCAGCTGATGGCACAATAGCAGCATTACAGGCATGCAGTTATCTGTATAAACATTTTTCTTTTTTGTAATGATAAAATAACCCGAGCGGAGTTTTGACAAACTTCGCTTTTTCTATTATAATGGCAGAGACAAAGGAAGCGTATTGTATTTTTTTATAACAAATATTTGGAATAAAACCCATTTTCTGGTTTTGTTTAGAGGAGAAAATTATGTTTAAAAGTGTAAAATACGTTCTGGATGAAAACCTTAATAATCTTTATCGAATTTATTCGATTGCGAAATATGAATTATTAAGTGATATGCGAGAATCCAATCTGGGGTTATTTTGGAATTTTGCACATCCACTGATCCAGATCGTGACTTATTGGTTTGTATTTGGACTGGTATTCAATAGAAAGGATGTGGATGGCATTCCTTTCATTCAATGGATGCTTGGAGGTATGGTCGTATGGTTTTTTATCAATCCATGTATTACGAAGGGATGTAATGCCATTTATACCAAGCGGAATGTGGTAACGAAGATGAAGTTTCCGGTCAGTATTCTGCCTGCCACGGTAGTGTTACAGGAATTATTTAATCATCTGTGTATTTTGATCATAGTAGTACTCTTTATGATGGTTCAGGGAAGGATGCCAAGTATATATTGGCTGGAGCTTTTGTATTATATGCCGTGTGCATTTATTTTTGCCACGTCATTAAGTATGCTGACTTCTGTGTTGAATATGCTTGCCAGAGACGTAAGAAAGATGATCCTGGCATGTATGAGGATGCTTTTGTATCTGACACCAATCCTGTGGCCGATCGACCGGCTGAAGGATTATAAATTGATTACATTTATCGTAAAGGTAAATCCGATTTATTATATTGTATGTGGTTACCGAGATGCATTCTTCTACCATAGGGGACTCTGGCCTTATCATAAACAGATGTTGGCCTTCTGGGTGATCACTCTGGTGATTTTTGTAATTGGAAGCTGTATGATGTTCAAATTCAAACGTAAGATTATTGATTTGATTTAAGAGGTGTGGGATGGTAGAAAAAGAATATGCGATTAAGTTTGATCATGTATCAAAGATCTATACACTAAAATCTAAGCAGAATAAACAGAAGAAGAAACAGCAGTTCTACGCACTGAAGGATATCAGCTTTGAAATTCCGAAGGGAGAGGTTGTTGGAATCCTGGGGACCAATGGATCAGGAAAGTCTACCATGTCTGTTGTTCTGGCAGGAATCTCCGAGGCCAATGAAGGAAGCATGATCGTCAATGGGGAACAGGCATTGATTGCCATTAATACCGGATTGAACGGCCAGCTGACCGGGATGGAGAATATCGAATTAAAAGGAGCACTCTTAGGACTTCCGAAAAAGAGGATTGAGGAGATCAAGGACGGAGTAATTGAGTTTGCAGAGATTGGAGACTTTTTATACCAGCCGGTTAAGAAGTATTCCAGCGGTATGAAGTCCAGATTAGGATTTTCCATTAATCTATGTCTGGATCCGGATATTATGATCGTAGATGAAGCGCTGTCTGTAGGTGACCGTGGATTTGCGAGAAAGTGTCTGCGCAAGATGAAGGAGCTGAAGGAACAGGGAAAGACGATTATCTTTATTTCCCATTCTTTAAAGCAGGTGCAGGACTTCTGTGATACAGCCATCTGGATTGAAGGTGGAGTTCTTCAGGAATATGGTCCGATTGATGAAGTATGTGCTCACTATTCGACTTATGTAGAATTTATGAACTGCTTAAAGCCGAAGGAGAAGAAGAGACTTCAGGAACGAAAGTTTGAACGAAGAATCATAAAAGAGGATAAAAGGACCTTTTTCCAAAAGTTATTAAATTAAAGAAAAAACTAAGCTGTATGAATGATTTCATACAGCTTTTCTTATTACATAAGAAATTCCTCGAATTTTTTATGTAATAAGACCACTCCGTGAGGATCGCGCTGCGGCGGATAGGAAGATGTCGCAAGAGCAGCCCGCCGCAGGCGTAGAATCCTGCTCTGCAGGATTCTTTTTTATCACATATCTTTACTTTAGTATGCTAATATGCTATTATGTTAGCAGAATTATTTAGCGTGAAGGCGGATACTTGTGCCTTACAGGGAAAACGGAGGAAATAAGAGATGAAGATGAAAAAAATATTAGCTCTTCTTTTAGCATGTGTGATGGCTTTTTCATTGGCAGCATGCGGAAGCAAAGAAGATGCGAAGAAAGATGACACTGCAAAGGAAAGTTCCAGTGATTGGGAAGCAATTAAGAAGTCTGGCAAGTTAAAGATTGGTATTACTATATATGAACCAATGAACTATAAGGACGAAGATGGTAAGCTGATTGGCTTCGATACAGAATATGCAGAAGCAGTATGTAAGAAGCTTGGTGTCGAACCAGAATTTATTGAAATCAACTGGGAAACAAAAGAGACCGAATTAGAATCTGGCAACATCGACTGTATCTGGAATGGATTTACCATCAGAGATGATTTAAAGGAACAGATCACATTCTCTAATCCATATATCAAGAACAAACAGGTTGTTGTTATCCAGAAGAAGAATGCAGATAAATATACAGATGCTAAGAGTTTAGAAGGTGCATCCGTATCTGCAGAAAAAGGTTCTGCAGGAGAAAAGGTAGTAACCGATGAAAAGGCATTGGGCGATGTAGAATGTGTGACTGTGTCTAAGCAGACAGATGCTTTAACAGAAGTAAAAGCAGGAACTTCTGATGCAGCAGTTCTGGATTATACACTGGCATCTTCTATGGTTGGCGAAGGAACAGATTACGATGATCTGATGATCGTTGATGGACTGGAACTGGCAGTAGAAGAATACGGAATTGGATGCCGTCTGAATAGTGATCTGGTAGATCAGTTGAACGACAAGACAGATGAATTAGTTAAGGACGGAACATTAGATAAAATTGCTGAGAAGTATGACTTAAAGGCATCATTAATTTCTAACCAGGAATAAGAAGTAACAATAGTATAAAAAAGAGATCAATAAGCAACGAGGTGAGTACGAGGCAGTTCTTACCTCGTTGCTTATTGGTGATTAAAGTGAGGATGTATTTATGAGTTTGTATAATGTAACATTAAGACTTCTGGAGGGGTTTTCTGTTAGTTTTCAGCTGTTTTTTGGAACACTGATCTTTGCGATCCCTCTTGGACTGATTATTTCTTTTGGCTCTATGAGTCGGTTTAAGCCTCTTAGATGGCTGGTCCGTACATATGTATGGATTATTCGTGGAACACCGTTGATGCTGCAGCTGATCATCGTATTTTACGGGCCTGGGCTGATGTGGAATGCCACTGCTTTTTCTCGTATGAATGCAGCATTTCTGGCATTTATCATTAACTATTCTGCCTATTTTTCAGAGATTTTCCGAGGTGGGATCGAGGGTATTCCACGGGGACAGTATGAGGCAGGACAGGTTCTTGGAATGACCAAGACACAGATTTTCTTCCGGGTAGTATTGCTTCAGGTTGTAAAGAGAATCGTCCCTCCAATGAGCAATGAGATCATTACGCTGGTAAAAGATACCTCTCTTGCCAGAATTATTGCAATTCAGGAGATTACATGGTTGGCACAGGAGTACATTGCCAGTCAAGCGATTATTTGGCCACTGTTCTATTCAGGAGTTTTCTACCTGGCGTTCTGTGGTATTTTGACACTGTTGTTTGGATATATAGAAAAGAAATTAAGTTATTTCAGGGTATAAGGTATGGCAACATTAGAAGTAAAGAATATTAGTAAAAGTTTTAAAGAGACAAAAGTATTAAAGGATATTTCCTTTTCCATGGAAAAGGGAGAGGTAGTAGCGATCATCGGATCTTCTGGAAGCGGTAAGACCACACTGCTCCGTTGTCTGAATTTCCTGGAAACACCGGATAACGGACAAATTCTCGTGAATGATGAAGTGTTATATGATGCAGAAGATTCTGCTACGAAATCAGAAGCGGAGATCAGAAGAAATCGTCTGCATTTTGGTCTGGTATTTCAGTCCTTTAACTTATTCCCTCAATATACAGCAAAGGGAAATGTTATGCTGGCAGAGCAGCTTCTGGCAAAGAACAGACCAGATTATAAGAAACGGAAGAAGGAGATTTTGACAGAAATCGAAGAAAAAGCCATTCGTATATTGTCTAAGGTGGGACTTCAGGATAAGATGAATAACTATCCGCATCAGCTTTCCGGTGGACAGCAGCAGCGTGTGGCGATTGCCCGTGCACTGGCGCTTAATCCGGACATTTTATGCTTTGATGAACCGACATCCGCATTGGATCCGGAGTTAACAGGAGAGGTACTTCGGGTTATCAAGTCTCTGGCAGATCAGGATACGACCATGGTCATCGTAACCCATGAAATGGATTTTGCAAAGGACGTAGCTGACCGGGTATTATTCATGGATGGTGGAGTGATCGTGGAGCAGGGGCCACCAGAAGAAGTGTTATTAAATCCGAAAGAGGAACGGACCAAGCAGTTCTTATCACGAGTGCAGAGTATATAACGTTTTGGAATTGTAAAAAAATGAAAATCTCCTAGCCCATAAAGAGGATTTATGATAAAATAATAGTACTATATATTGTACCTAAAATTTTATGCGAGGAGGGTGAAACATGACAGTAAAAAAGGCATATGAAAATAAAGATGGCGTATTTATTGAATTTTATACGAATGATGAACTTTATTGTGGAGAGATATTAACGATTGACGGTAAAAACTATAATTCTGGTGAACACGTATTTGAGATTGTAGAGATCGATGCTGGATTAGAGAAATGTAAAATAACTGCACAGTATTTGAAGAAGGTGGATGCACCAGCAGAAGGAAAAGCGGCTAATATTACCGGTTCTCTCAAGTTAAGAAATGCAACTGGATGTTATATATACAAATTCCAGAACACAGGACAGATGTAGAATCAAGACACAAGGCCAGTGGTGATTATTACCGCTGGCTTCTTTTATTGCTAAGGAGAAGTATGTTATCAAAAAGAATTAGAACTATGACACCGTCCGCTACGAATGTATTGTTTGCCAAAGTGGCACAGCTTAGGGAGGCAGGCGAGGATATTATTTCGTTCAATGTGGGAGAACCTGATTTTCAAACACCCATAGAGGTGAGGGATGAGTGTAAAAAAGCGTTGGATGCAGGCAAGACCAAATATGCTCCTGTATCAGGGATTACCCCATTAAAAGAAGCGATTTGTGAGAAGTTTTTAAAGGACAATCGAATTGAATATGAGAAGGATCAGATCTGTATTTCTACGGGAGGAAAACAGGCAGTGTATAATGCAGTGATGGCTGTATGTGATCCGGGAGATGAGATCTTATTGCCTACTCCATGTTGAGTCAGTTATGTGGAGATGATCAAACTGGCACAGGGAATTCCAGTTCTGATACCGC
>OBLI01001967.1_pt1 | contig 18519 bp, 27 predicted proteins | sample 1519701 | NCBI WGS metagenome assembly OBLI01 (sample SAMEA3663005, study PRJEB22513) | pig gut metagenome | biome: pig gut; feature: pig-associated habitat; material: faeces | place: France | collected 2012 | reverse complement strand
GTCGCTTTGAGATTCGAGTTTCACCCACTCTGCAAATTCGCATGTCTCTCCGTTTGCAAGGCTGTTGTTGTAGTTCTCAGTCAATACCTGAATTTTGTAATTTCTATTTTTCATCGCTTTGAAAATTTATAGTTAAACTTGTTGTTTGTGATGCAAAGGTACACATAAAAATTGAATATCCAAATAAAATTTTACTTTTTATCGAAAATTTATGTTTTTGCAGTCTAAAAATTGCCGTTTGTGCTCCAAAAATTCCGATAGGGAGAAAGTCTAAAAATTACGATTATATCTAAAAATTGCCGTCTAAAAATTATCGTGCGCGCGTGTATGTATGCGCGTATGTATGCGCGTGCATTATGGGCAAATAGCCATCAGGACACACGACCAGCACACACCACCGGAACACGGACACCAGAGGACGAGAGGAAACCACCGGAAAAGAGAGGAACACCAGCAAACATAAAAACAAAATTTGTGATTGCGGGGAGATCCAAACGGCAAAAGTTAAAAAAAGTTAAAAAAAATTTGGAAATGTGAAAAAGCCGCCGTATCTTTGTGGCCGTAATCAAAATCAAAGCAATATGAGAACACTAACATTAAGAATTTACAAAAACGAGATAGACGCCACAAGGCTGGCATTTATCCGTAAATCCTTCTCTATTTACGAAGAGTCAGAAAAAGTATTGACCGTTGAGGGGTCAAAGGATGACATCCTGAAACTATATGATAACTACCTTCTTAATGAGGCACAATTTAAAAAAGCATATCCGGAATATATGACATACGCGGAGCGCGTAGCATATACCAAAAAGATGTGCGAGTGCATAAAGAATTACTTCGGGAATGCACTTTGCGAAATCATCGCTAACGGAGAAGAAACAGATGAATTTAGGAGAATGCGGAAACTCTATTTGAATGAATTGAGATAATATCCGAAAGGGAAAAAGAAAATAAGTCAAACAATAAAATTACAAAGCAATATGAAGCAGATAGTAACAGACAACGCCGAACTTCTCGAAGTACTCATAGCTAACGGCATAAATATCATTTGTAGCGATGATATGGAAATGATGGTAACTGACACGGATGCAACGCGCATTGATGCAATAGTTAAAGAGAAAGCGCCCGCAGCGTTTGCAGATTATATAATTTGCTAACACCGAAGGGGAAAAAGAAATAAGTCAAACAATAAAATTACAAAGCAATGCGAACAATAGAAAACAAAATATTTCGCTATGACGAATTAAACGAACAGGCGCAAAAAGTGGCCATCTCGTTCATGAAGGATGAAATTAGCAGCGTAAAAACAGAATCGGACTCATACGAATATCGAAATACACTCGATAAGATAGAACAGATTTTTAGAGTCAAGGTATACGACTGGGGCATAGACGAATATAATTTTCATTTCCGCTTCGATTTTGTAGGCATTGACGAGGACATAGAAACCGAACCAAGGTTATTACTCCGCTATCTGAATAACAATGTATTGCCGTGCATTGATAATCGGAAAAGATACTATACAAGAGGATGCAGTGCATCAAGGAGAAGCAAAATAATGTTTGAAAACGAATATGATTGCTGCATCTCAGGAACATGGACAGACTCTGCAATAGATGACGCGCTAAACAATATCAAACGGAGTCTAAAAAAGCACCTTAATGCGCGGGAATTTGTCGAGAGTATCCTCGAAGGTTTTTTCGAGCAGTGGCGGAATGATTACGAATATAATTGCTCAGACGAATGTATAGCCGAAGAAATCGAGACTAACGATTACGAATTTCACGAGAACGGGAAGCCATATTTTGCATAACCGAAGGGAGAAAGAAACCAAGAACCGACTAAAAGAAAGAGATATGAAAAAGACAACAACCAGCCGGAAACAACGGAAAGAGCAGGATATATTAGCGTATAATATATCATTGGCACTATCGAAATTTACCGCTATAATGATGGGAGAGCCGGACAAATACAAGACGACCACCGGAGGGATAAATTACTATCCTTCTGACTGCCTGAATAACTGGAGATATTCGACAATTAACGAGAACGGGCAAATAGTAAACAACCCCAACGAATCAACTAACGAGATTGCAGGAATCATTTGCGAAGGTCAGAGATACGGGAACGATGAACCGCAGCAAATAACGGTAATGTTTAAGAACTTATAAACAAGCCCACAACACACGAAGAGAGGACGCAAGGAGCAAAACCTTTGCGCCCTTTCTTTTCGCGTATAGTCCGTAAGGGAAAAAGAAAATACAAAGACCCACAAGGAAAACAAGAGGACAAACAAGGGGAAACGAAAGGCAACCAGACCAACGAAGGACAAAAGGACAAGAAGCAGGTAAAGAGATAAAAAGAAAGGCAAATAAAGGAATAAATAGGAGCGAAAAGGACAAAACGAGGGGCAAAAGATAGGAAAAACGGAGGCAAACACGCCACAAGCCTTTAAACCGCCTAACTCCACACGCGTACAAAAGCCCCACAAGCCACGCAAAGCACCAAGACAACACAAACCCACACAAACACTATAAACCCCGCTAAAAACCCCCTTAAAACGCGAAATAGAGCCATATTCAAGTGTAATGCACCACAAGCAAAGCGAGAGAGCGGACAAAAGGCAGGGACACACGACCAGAGGACCAGAGCCAACCCCCTTCAGGTCCTGAAGCCGGAAAGCCTGCCACCAGTGGACACGATGAAAGCCGGCAAGACACCACCACGAAAAGCACCCACATTGCACCCACATTTCAAAAATATATTAAGTTTTCGCCGTTTGTTGTCTCCAAAATTACGAGGGTTTGACAAAACCGACCAAAGAAAATTTCATTTTTGACCCTTTTTGCCCTGATTCGATGCACTTTTGACCTTGTGGAGTGCCGGAGAAGTCTTGAGAGCCTGGAACTGATGAATGCCGGTTACTATATAGCGAGTGTGCAACAAATGACACCCACCCCCCCCCATTTGGGGAGCGACAAGTGCCTTCTACCCCCATAATTTTTCGCACCAAAAATCCAGAAAAAAGTCGCCTTGGTCTGATTAGAAAAAATTTCGGAAAAAATTTGCAGGAAAATGTTTCGGGGGAAAGAAAAGCCCCCAATCCTGAGGAAAGGGGGCAAGGGGTGCTAAAATATGAAAGGATTGAATTCGTGGGCAAAGATAGTGGAATTATTCGGGAATGCAAGCGGATAGTTCTTTCATTTTGTTTTCGTACCAAAGAGCCTTGTCTATGTCTTGTTGGGCGTTGTCTTTATGTCCTGCTCTCATTCGGTACTTGAATGCGTTGAGTTTGCAGAAGGAGATAGTTTCTTGTATTCCCCAGATGCGAATCATCATATCGATAGTTTCGACATCGTAGGTAGTGTAGTGTTGGGGGTGATTTACTTGTTCCATATTCATTAGATTTATTCGGCAAAGATAGAAAAACCCTCCGCATTTCACAATGGGGAGGGATAGAATGAATAAGCAACCTGTTTGCTGAAATATGTCGAATAAACTATTGCGAATATAGTGAATAAGAATGGAAAAACAAAGCATTTGTCCATAATATTGAGCAATTTGGGCGGTAATCGAGGTCGTTATCCGCGTTTCATCTTATAGTTCCGTCTATATGATTCAATAAAACTCTTTCTATGAGGTTATCTTTTGTCATAAGGCTTCTATCCACGGGGACATTAACATTATCGCACACAACGAAGTAATCGTTCTTTACGCGATACATTCGTATGTACTTAAACCATCCGTATCCAGCCTTGATTCCTTTGAAGTTCATCATACGCCAAGTGCCTTGCCCTCCCGTAATGGTCTCTAAACCCTTCAAGAATCCCTTGATTTCGTTTTGGTGGATAAGATACTTGTCTTTATGTAAAACCCGCGTAATTTCGGGGTGTTTCGCGTCACTCAAGTCAATCTTATCTTCGCGAACGGAACAATGGAAGTCCCTTGTGTCGCAATGAATCGTGTTTACATTGTCGGTAACTTCGATGTCGTCAATATAAATCCAGTTACTCATAACATTGTCGGTTTATAATTTTGTTAATAGCGGTTATTGGAAGTAAGCCACGCAGGAGATTAGTTTCCCCTTTTTATTCATTTGGTGGTCTTTGAAGTGAATTTCTTTTCCTTCGAGGAAGTCCTGCATTCCTTTTATGTCGGAGAGTGCGGAGTATAGGGCATTAGAGTAGATTTTGGAGTCTTTTCCAATAGACGGAAGCAAGTTTACATTCCCGTCTTTGAGCCTTTGCAGGAGTTGGATTGCTCCGTGCAGTCTTTCGCTCCAAGGATGTAGATATTGAAATTCTTTGCTCATTTCACTTGGATAGTATCGGATTGTATTTCCCTTTCGGATATTACAGACTGCCTACCCACAGCGAAGCCGAGTAAAATGCCCACTACGAGCAGAATGATTGTGTAGAGTGCGATGATTGCGTACACCTTTGCGATTTTCCTTTCTTCGTATTCCATAACAATGAATTTTGATATACAAATATAGTAAATGCGATTAACAAATGCAAATAATTCTTTGGTAATCAATTAGAAAAGTGGTACATTTGCGAAAAAGGAGGAATTATGGCAGAAAATGAACATAAACCAGAGCGAGTGCCGGAGAAGGCGAGCAGGAGTATGCTTGAAGTGCCGATAGGTGCGAAGCGCAATCAGTTGGACATAGAGAAGGACACTTGGTATGCGGTGGCAGAATTGGCGAAGGGCAAGACCTATCGTGAGATAGCGCAGGAGTTGAGTGAGAAGAACGGCTATTCCATTTCGTATGTGCAGATATGGCACGACATAAACGATGCTTTGATAGAGTGGAAGCGGGAGAATATGGCGAACATAGATGCGTACATAGCGAGGGATTTGGCGAGATTGGAGCAGATAGAAGCGATAGTTTTGCAGAACTTTGAAAAGAGCAAATTGCCCCGTCCGTTGGAGTATGCCGCCTTGATGAAAAGGGGCTTTACGATGGATGAGATTGACGAGATGTACGAAGCGAGGGGCGGAATGGCGGGCGACCCGCGTTATCTTGAGACCTTGCTACACTTGCAGGCGCAGAGGATGAAACTTCTTGGACTCGACAAGGGTGCAGATGTCCAGCAGAACACGATAATCAATTATTCGTTTGGTAATGCTCCGTTAGATGAGTTGGGAAGGCTTGCGGACGCATTGCAGGATAGGAAACACGATGAACTTGTGAAGAGATAGGGTTATGACAGAGGAAGAACTTAAACAAATACAAGAGAATCCCGAATTGCTTGTCCGTTTTATGGCGAGCAGGCGGTTCTCCAATTTCGCAAGGTATATGAACCCGAAATTGGATATGACTAACTTTCACAAGGTCTATTATGAGGTGCTGGATAAGTTCGCAAAAGGGGAGATTAGGAAGTTGATTGTTTCGGTCGCCCCTCAAATGGGGAAGAGCCAAGGAAGTTCAAGATTCCTTCCGGCATTCCTATTGGGGCTTAATCCCGAATTGAAGATTGTCATAGGCTCGTATAATGCCGACCAAGCAAAGAGTTTCAATAGGGATGTGCAGAGGATTGTCAATAGCGAAGCCTATAAAGCGACTTTTCCGGACACTTACTTCAACAATGGCAAACTGCGAATGGACAATGTGTATTTGTGCAATTCCGAGGTCAGCGAGCCGGTGGGGCATAGCGGATTTGTCCGTGCGGTTGGTAGGAATGGTGCTTTGACCGGAAAGGCGGTGGATATTCTCATTCTTGATGATGTGTACAAGGACTACAACGAAGCCAATTCCCCTATCATCCGAGAGCAGGCGTTCAAGTGGTATTCAACGGTCTGCCGAACCCGTTTGCATAACGATAGCCAAGAACTCATCGTGTTCACGAGGTGGCACGAGGATGACTTGATAGGTAGGATTGAGCAATCAGGAGAGCCTATCATAGAATTGAAGACTTGGGCGCAGTTGAAGGATATTCCCTTCGGTGCGTGGGTTTATATCAATTTCCCTGCACTGAAAGTAGGAGAGCCTACCGAAATTGACCCTCGGCAGGAGGGGGAAGCCCTTTGGGAGAAGAAGCACTCCAAGAAAAAGTTGCTTGCCACACGTGCGCTTGACCCAGTGATGTTCGAGTGCCTATATCAAGGCAATCCGAGTTCTGCGGAGAGCCGTTTGTATGGGGAGTTCAAGACATATACGGACAAATCGGAGTTCGGGGTATTTGTCCGCAAGGGATGTTGCATTGATGTGGCGGACACAGGAAAAGACTTCCTTTGTTCCGTATGCTACGATGTGTACAAGTCCCCGAACACCACCTACAACGAGAGTACGCACCGATTTGAGCCTATATTGTTCTTGTTAGTAACGGACATCATCTATACGGATGAAGGCACGGAGGTGACCTATGTGACCGTTCCTCGGCAGATAAATGAGCATGGTTCGCAGTTGGTATGGGTAGAGAGCAACAATGGCGGTAGTCAGTTCGCCAAGAAGATAGAGAAGAAGGTGCGGGCACAGGTCAGGCAGTTCTTCAATTCATCCAACAAGGAAACGAGGATAATAACGAATGCGAGTTCGGTAATGGAAAGTGTTGTCTTTCCCTTCGGTTGGGAGAATCAGTACCCGAAAGCCTATGAGAGCCTTTCCAAGTTCCTGAGGAATTTCAAGGCTAATCTCCATGACGACCTTGAAGATGCTCTCACTCAGGCAGTAGAGAGGGAAATTTTATCAGGCAACACCAAGCCATACTCAATGATGCGCAGGGGCATAAAGCGGAGAAATTAAAAGGACGGATTGCTCCGTCCCTTTGAAAATAGCCGAATTACTTTTATCTTTGTGCTACCTTTCTTCACTTTGGTTCGGAGGTGCTTTCTTCTTCGGGGGATTGCACCTCATTTTCTTTCGGTGGGGCAGCGAGTGGAAGTCTGTCCAATGCCCAGTTCACGAGGACTTGAATATCCTCAAAGAGCGGTTGGAGTTCCTTTTGTTCTGCGGACATTTCCACAAGACCCTTTACATTCTCCCTTATCGCATCGGGGTGGAAGTGGAGGGCAAGGAGTTTCTTTTTCCCTTGCGGACGGATGCCCATTATCATGGGCGTTACGGTCTTTTTCTTTTTCATATCTTCTAAATCCAAAAAATTTCTGGTCTGCCTTTATATCCTTTTTTCCATATAAACCAAGCATAGGCAACGGCACTATTCATTTTGTAGGTTTCAAAATCACCATTCATAGCACAATTCACTCTACTGCTGAAAACATATATACGATAGGGGGGGGGCAACATTAAAAAGTTCTCTTCTTCCCTTGCCCTCAAGAAATTGTATTTTCAAAAACATAGCGACCTTATTCCAATCGGGAATAATGCTCAATGCTTTCTCAACAAATTCGGTAGCATACTTGAAAGGAGGGTTAGTAATTATATCCCCGTTCCAAGTTGTGTTGCTCATATCAAGAAAATCAAAGATTTCGTTTCCGCACCTGTCCACAATATCGGAACTTCGTACATTGTAGTGATGCGCTTCAAGTACCTTTGATAAATGTTTCTCCCCGCAGGCGCACTCCCAAACATTGTCGGAAAATGTTTCTTGTTCAAGTAGAAGTTCCATAGCCTTTGGCTCGGTGGCATAGTAATCTTCTTGTTGTCTTTCTTTTTCCGTATGATTAGATGCCCCTATTTGTTTGTATATATTTGCCATATTATTCGATTTTTATGTTATGAACAATATCGTCTACCCATTTAGTCCAAGTTCGTGTCCGCAGGAAGCGGTAAAACTCTCTTGCTTCATCCCAAGTCAGAGAGTTTAGGAAGTTTTTTAATTTTTCTTTCATCGTCATCGGTGTTCAATTTTAGTAATCTAATATGTATCAAGCTTAGCAAAGGGAGTAGGTATTACAAGCAAATGAATACACATTGTTGTTTTTCTTCGTAGCAAAAAGGTTCTTTTCATCCGAATACTCAACATACTCCTGTGCTCTTCCCAAAGCAAAATCAAAGTGTTTTATATGACAATGCCTGACAAACATCTTGTTCTGTTCGCCATACATTATCACTTGCGCCACTTTTCCGAAACCGCACCCAAGTCTTTTAGCAATCGTATTCCACGAAATACCCCTATCTACAAATTCAGTTATGCTACGCTTATGGCAAAACCTTATGGCACGTTTCACCACCTTTAGTGGTGTTCCTGCCTTCGGATTTGTCGCTTGATACACTCGCTGCTTTGTCCATTCTTTGCTTCGTTGTACTTCGTAAATCAACAATGCCTTGAGACCGAGTTCAATGTTCTTTACATTATCCTTATTGATTTTCGATAGGTTCACATTGGCACATTTTACCCTTGCTCTTTTGAACAAAAGATGTTGTCCGTTCTTTCCGACCCTTTCCACAAGACCCATTTCTTCGAGTTTCTTTATTCTATTCCTCGTGGTATTGCGTGAAAGGCTGGCGAACTTTGCCAATGCGGTGATTGTATAGTCTGTGAATACGGAAGTAGGCTTATTCTCTTTGACAAACACGAACAACGCCAATGCTTTTACTGCGTGGCGGTCTCCGATATTGTTATTATAGATAGCCTTACTTAACTTTCTCATTTCTATACAATAAAAAACCCCGAAAGGAATATCCAATCGGGGTTTTAAGTCCACTCCCACCTCTTTCGAGGTTCGCACTCGGGAGGTGGCTATATTGCTATATATAATCTACCACTAACCACTGAAACTTTCTCCGAGTGCGATTGGATAATCATTTCACTTGCAAATATAGCAACATTTTACAAAATTTCAAACTTTTTTGCGTTTTATTTGATTTTTTCATACATTTGCATCGTAAAGGCAGAGGGTTAGCCGATAAACAACAAGAACATATAACAAACACTTAAAATTCTTACGATTATGTCAATGTGTAGTTGTCCGGCAGGCGCAGCCCTTCCATCAGTTCCTAACGCATCTTGTCCTCAAAACTGGGGGCAGACGCAGAAGATTATCTTTCAGCGCATCTTCAAGACCGCAGGAACTAAAAACTCATTCACGCAGACTGCAAGCATCAAGCAGTTGTCCTCTTGGTCTCCCTTGTTCTCGGCAAATGACGGTACAAAGTGTGTTATCACTCCGTATGTAGAAGCACCGACAGCAGATGGTGGCGATGCAATCACTTTCGGTGGTGGCAACGATACCGTAGGCGGTACTACAAAGGTCATCGGGCGCAATCCAGTCAATATGTCTTTCGTTATGAGGCAGATGACGCAGGATGTCATTAAGGCTCTCAAGGGATTGCAGTGCGAGGATGAACTCGGAGTTTATCTTGTCAATGGAGACGGTCAGATACTTGCCCTTTCTTCATCAGACAACACGTACACCCCTATTCCTATCCGTTCACTCTTTATCAGTGACCTCAAACTTATGGGTCTTGATAATCCGGATGAGAATGCACTTTCATTCTCTTTCCTCCCTAATTGGAGTGACGATGCGAAGGTGGTAACTCCTGAATTCAATCCACTTACCGATTTGAGCAATCAGTAATGGCTACGAAGGTTAATACTATCCGCTTGCAGGTTGGCGAGCGGATAGAAGCCTTTGAGGTGGAACACGCAGAGCGCATACTGCGAATGAGTAACAATGGAGGGTGGCATATTGCCGATGATGAAAAAGTAGAACTTACAAAAAATGGCTTTAGACCGAGAAAAGATAAAGGCGGAGATAGAAAGACCTCGTAAGCGAGAGACTATCCGCAAGGCTATTGAGCAACAGGATTGGATTAAGTTTCATACCGACACCAATCTTGATGCCGTTACCTCTTTGCCTTTTGAACGGTTCAAGGCTTTTGTCAAGTCGCAACTCCCAGAGGACAAGTACCTCACATCTTTGAACAACTTGAAGTTCCCTATCCCTACCAATAGGGTAACGGAGAACATCTTTGTCAAGTTGGCGAAGATATTTGACGGTAGAAATCCCGCTTTCAACTATCAGTTCCACAACACCCAAGAAAGGGATGATTGGGAATGGTATCGCCAAGAAATGCTGAACGAGCCGGAGGTTTGGTCGCAGAAGGCTTGGAAGTATTTTCAGACGGAAATCAACTGCGTTATGATTGTGGATATGCCACTTGTAGATGATGCAAGTGACCGTTATCCGCAGCCTTATTTCTATTTCGTGCCTATAAGCGAGGTCATATCTTACGATGTGGACAAGCGCACGGGTAATATGGAATGGATAATCTTCAAGGACGATAAAAGGGTTATCGCCATTGATGAGCAAGCATATCGCACTTTTGACTACAAGGATAGGAAGTTAGGGGAACTCCTTTCAGAGAACTACCACACACTTGGGTATTGTCCTGCAAGGTTCTTTTGGAATGACCCATTGTCGCTTAAAGAGCCGGATGTGAAACGCAGTCCATTGAGCAAGGAACTTTCCGCTTTGGATTGGTACTTATTCAAGTCACTTGGCGTTAAACATCTTGACACCTATGCAAGTTATCCTATTTATAGTGCTTTTGAGGAAGAATGTGACTATTCCGACAAGGATGGCAATATCTGCCACAAGGGATATTTGCAGAAACCCGAAGGGGGTTATTTGACCGACATAGATGGTAATCCAGTCCTTTGTCCAATCTGTCACGGAAAGAAGCAACTTGCAGGGGCAGGAAGTTTCATTACCGTGCCTATCCCTACGGACGGACAACCTGACCTGCGTAAGCCAGTGGACATTACCACTATTGACAAGCAGGCACTTGACTATAATGTAGGGGAACTGAAAAGGCTTGAGAAGGATATTGTAAATTCTTGCGTGGGATTGGACAACACAATCCTCAATGAGACCTCGCTTGCAGACAAGCAGGTGGATGCTACATTTGAGAGCAAGGATAATGTTCTTAATCGTATCAAAAAGGGATTTGAGGAAGCACAGAAATGGGTGGACACCACAATCTGTATTCTCCGCTATGGAAGTGCTTTCATCAGTGCATCTATCAGTTATGGAAATGAGTTCTATACTCTTTCTCCAGAGACACTGCAAAAGAGGTACACTGAAGCCAAGAACGGAGGTGCGAGCGAAGCCGACCTTGATGCAATCTATACGCAGTTGATTGAGACAACATACCGTCACAATCCTACGCAGATGCAGAGAATGATAATCTTGAAAGACCTCGAACCTTTCGTGCATAGGACGCAGGAGCAGGTTCAGAGCCTTTATGAGAAAGGTTTGTGTTCGCAGGCAGAGGTAATCCTCAAATCGGATTTTATGGGTTTCATAAGGCGTTTTGAGAGGGAGAACGACAACATTTTGGAGTTTGGCACGAATATCCCATACTCCGAGAAAATAAATAACATCTATCAATCATTATTAAGTTATGCAGAACAAAGAGCAGTCAGCCCTTCTCGTTCATAGAGAGAACTACATCGTTCCAAAGGGTGAGGAACACGCAGTCCATTACAAGATTGCAAAACTGACTGAAAACGGGGCATTCATTGAGCCGCCTCGCATTGTGAAGTCAAGGGTAAAAATGTTTGAGACCATTACCAAGAGGGGTCTGGAACTCAACGGGTACACCGTAGAGATACTTCACCACCCGAATGGTACGTACTCAAATGTGCGTATTGAGGACAAGAATATCCTCATCAAGAAGCAGGATGCAGAAATTGCGGAACTCAAAGCCAAACTTGCGGAGCAGACAAGCACCGACAAGGATGCGGAAATCGCTGCGTTGAAAGCGGAGATTGAAGCGATGAAGAAGAAGGCAGAGAAACCTGCAAAGGAGGGCAAAACGGCAAGAGCCGAAAAGCCGGCAAAGACAAACAAGTCCGATAAGGAAGAAAAGGAGGGATAGTATGGCACTTTCAAGAGAAACAATCGTAGCCAATGAAGTCCTCGCGGGACTTACGGACGAGCAGATTACTGCGATAGAAACCCTATCAAGAAACGATGAGGATGTAGTCATCGGCACTCGTTTCGGGGAAGTCTATCGTCAAATGGACTCCACCATTGAGAAGGCAACCGGCATCAAGAGGAACGGGGATGAAAAGACCTACAATTACCTTGAGAGGGCAGCAAAGGAGTATGCAGGGAAATATGCAGACTATGACACCCTCAAGACAAAGGTAGCCGACCTTGAAGCCAAGATTGCAAAGGGTGGGGATGCAGCACTCAAAGCGCAGTTGGAGAGTGCGCAGAGCGAATTGAAGGCAGCGAAGGCGGAGTTTTCCACCCTCAAAGCCACCTATGACACCGAGAAAGCAAGCCACGAGCAGGCTCTCTTGGGTATGAAGATTGACAATGAGATTGCACGGGCAAAGGAGGGTTTGCAGTTCAAGCAGGGACTGAACGAAGCCGTAATCAACACCCTTGTTTCGCAGGCAATCGCCAATCTGAAAGCGAAAAATCCTACCTTTGAGGATAGGGCTGGAGTGAGTACACTTGTTTTCCGTGACGCAGAGGGTAAGCCGTTGCTGAACAAGGAAAATCAACTCAATCCTTACACCGCAAAGGAGTTACTTACGAAAGAGTTTGAGAGTATGGATATACTTGAGAAGAAACCTGCAAAGGGTGCAGGTGGGAATGACATCAATCCGAGTCCGAGCATTTCGGGAGCGACCACCCAACTTGAAGCGGTATCGGCTATTGAGAGAATCCTATCCGATAAGGGTATTGCCAAGACCTCGCTGAACTATCAGCCTGAATTTGACAAACTCTACAAGGAATACGAGGTATCCAAACTTCCGAGAACAAAATAGGGGCAGTGGGTAAGTCTCAACAACAAAAAAAACAAAAACCTTAAAACAAAAAAGTTATGAGTTTAGCAGGAACAATGTTGCAGAATGTTCGTGTCAATAATCCGCTTTTTGACAAGAACGAGCATCGTTTGAGCGAGTACGGAGCATTCAATTTCTTCGTTCAGCAGAGCAGGACGAACCCACTCCTTACAAGTGAGATGCGTAACAAAGCGGTTGCATCTATGGGTAAGACCCTTCAGATGCCCGTAATCGACTATGACGGAGGTATCACTATCAGCAGTGTGCGTAACTGCACAATCGCAGATGCAGAGAACACCTCCAAGTTCGTTGGCGTTACTTTCGCCACCTATGCCGTAGGTTTCACTATGGTAAAGGCAGCATACTCCAACAATGAGATTGACTATATGAAAGACCTTGAGAGGAAGTACCTCAAGTGCGCCCGTGTTCTCGGTGCTGCCCTTGATAGTGCTGCCATTTCCGCCCTTGATGCAAACAAGAGCCAGGTCTTTGCAGACAAACTCATCTACACCGAGAATGCCGACACTATCGTTGTGCCGTTTACATCTCGTGAGGACATCCTTTCCGACATTGAGCCAATGATGACCGCCAATGACTTCTACGGTTCAGTTCACATCATCGGTAATGCAGGAGTGCGTAGCCTTCTGAACAAACTGAACGAGAAAGGTGCGAACAACATCGTGGACAAGACAATGGAGTGGGCAGGAAAGTATTTCCACTTCTCAAATCGTATTTCCAACGATAGTGGCGTTTATGCTACCTTCTATGCCGTTGAGGACGGAAATGTGGACATCCTTTTCCGCTATGACCGCGAAGCCGTGCTTGGCACGAAATCTATGGTAGGTCACGAGTGGGATGTCGTGACAATGCCTTATCTTGACATTCCGGTAGGTCTGCACTACTATCAGTCAGTCGGAGACCAGTCTGCAATCGCAGGTTCTGCCACCACTGACCTCACTTGTGCGGTTAAGGAGCATTTCGGCTTCTCCGTTGATGTCGCTTTCGTAGTGGCATACAACTCCGCACCTGCGACAAGGGCAAATCCTATCATCGCTGCGGAAATCAAAGGTGGAGACACCTATGCTGCGCCAGTGCATGTTGTCAATAGCGAAAAGAACCCAATACCTACCAAAGCCGTTGGAGCATAAGTAGGCAAGTGTAATGAAAAGGAGGGGGAGGGATGACTTTTCCCTCCTTTTTTATTATCTTTGAGCATTATGATACGGATAAAAGAAATACTTGATGCTTTTTCCCACCTTGTAGGTTGGGAGGGCGTTCCCGAACTTGAAACATCGGATAGTGGGTTGTACTTTCAAGAAGCGCATCCTCTCCTTACTCTCCGAGCATTGAGGGGCGTAATGCCCAAAGATATGGCGGACAATTATCCTGCCTACGATGCGGAAAAGACCTATTCCAAAGGGGAGAGGGTAAACTATGCGGGTACAATCTATGAGAGCCTTGCAGATAACAATGCAGAGGGCGTAGAAACGGCTTCTTGGAAGAAGATAGACCTCTTTGTGGAGTACCTGAAAGGAATGACCGTAAGGGGCATAAAAAAGGCTATTACCCGCTTTATGCAGGACAAGATTGTGGGAATGGAGAGCCGTAATCTTGTGGACAAGCGGACACTCTTTGACGGGGCAGGAAGAAAGGAAGCGCAAGTGCCGAACACGGGCAAACTTGTAGGATTTGAGATTACCCCGATAAGGGACAATGGCATTACTACCGTTCTTGACAAGGTGGGATTGCAGTTCTATGGAAACACGGGCAAAGTGAAACTTTACCTTTTCCATTCCTCGCAGTATGACCCTATTGATAGTATTGAGGTAGAGTACACCGGAAATGGTGGCTTCATGTGGTTTGACCTCGGTTGGACTTTGCCGTATGTAAGCGAGAAAATCAATGCCGGTGGCAGTTGGTACATCGTCTATGAGCAGGACAAACTTGCACCTTATATGCAGGCAATCAATTTCGGCAGGGATTGGAGCAAAGAGCCTTGTGGAACTTGCAACAAGGGGGATGTTCAGTTGTTCCGTATGATGTCAAAGTATGTAACTCTTTCTCCTTTCTATGTTGCTATTGACGATTGGGATGGAAAGTTGTGGGACATATCCACGAACATCTATACCTATGGCAACAATTACGGACTAAACTTTATGCTGACTATGGCTTGCGACATCACGGAAGCCGTGCTTGCGGAAAAGGCGCAGTTCGCCAATGTCATTCAGTTGCAGGTCGCCACGGAAGCATTGCGTACACTTGCCCTCAATCCGGATGTTTCGGTCAATAGGGTGCAGTCCAATGCGGAAAGGGATAAGATTTTGTTTGAGTTAATGGGTAACGGCACGGGCATAAGGGGGATGAACGGAGATTTGGAAAAGGCTTATAAGGCACTTTCCATTGATACGAAAGGACTTGACCCTATATGTCTTGGATGCCACAATAAAGGCGTAAGGTACACTTCAATATGAAACTTGACGAACTCATAAACAAGGTAGATGATATTGCGGTCAATAGTGGCGCATTAACTTCTATTGACTTCTTTGAACTTGCCCAGATGTTCTTCAAGCAGGAGAATATAAAAGAGAAGATACTTGACCTCAATAGGGATAGGCTTTACATTGAAAGCACCGACAATAACGGCTTGTATCTTCCCCCATACGCAGAAAAGACCGCAAAGCATAAAAGGCGTGTAGGATTACCCGACAAAAGGTACACTTACTATGAAACGGGGGCAACCCACGAGAGTCTTGAATTGTTCGTCTTTGATGATTCCGCTATGGTTGGACTTGGGGAGGATGCACCAGAGTATGCCTTTGAACTTGATGCGAGTGCTTGGGGTATTACTGACGAGCAGTATGACGAAGAAGTCCGAGATACCTTGCTTGAGTTCGTGCAGGATAAACTTAAAGATTATTTGACAAATGGCTAAAATCTACAAAAAGAGCAATCCGAAACTCTTTGACAAGGCAGTTTCGGGCATACAAGACCAACTTGCGGATGGATTACCTTGGTTGGATAGGGTATATGGCATTTGCGAGACCATAACCGACATAAAGAATGGGCAGAAGTTTGTTTCCGCCAACCGATATATCGGTAAGGGGCAGTATGAGCAGGTTATGCCGTGCGAGGAACTGGGAAACTTTTGTTTCTTCTCCCTCAAAGACCCTCAAGAAACAATCCCTTCGGATAGAAACCGCATAAAATGCCCTTTTTCGCTCATCTTTTGGTTTGATATGAGGAAAGTATCACTTCCGACTGATGAACGCAATATAGAGCAGATTAAAGACCAAATTTTGGGTATATTGGATGAGTTGCACAATCCATATCTTACCATTACCCGAATTTATGAGAAATGGCAGAATGTTTTTTCGGAATACACCTACGATATTGTAGCAAATCACTATCTTATGTCCCCGTATGCAGGCATAAGAATTGAGGGTTACATAGAAGCAAGGGTTTCCTGTATAAAGTAAGTGAATTATGAGTTATTGTCCTACAAATTTACCACCGATACCAAATATGACCTGCGGTATAAGATACGGGCAGGTTCAGAAGATTGCATTTACAAGGATTGGAAACATTTTCTCCAATTCATCCAATCCCATAACCGACCTCGCTTCGTGGACTGCATTTTTGTCTGCGGAGGATAGCACAAAGATAGTGGTTACTCCCTATGTTGAAGCCCCTACAATGGAAGGTGGGGATGAAAAGACCTTCGGAGGCGGAAACACCACTCTTGACGGAATTATTATGGTGCTTGGCTCGCAGCCTATCAGGATGTCCTTTGACCTGCGGAATTATCCCCAGACAATCATATCGGCACTCAAAATATTGACGAAGATAAGAGATTTGGGGGTATTCCTATTCAATGACAACGGAGGGATAATATGCCTGCAAGAAGGCGGCACATACCAGCCTATTCCTATCCGTGCGTTGTTTGTCGGAGACCTCATTTTGAGTGGCAGGACACAACCCGATAGGAACACGATGAAGTTCTCGTTCAAGAGCAACTATTCTAACAAGTTAGTAGTAGTAAAACCTAATTTCAGTCCAGTAAATGACCTTGCCAACATAGATGTTCACATCGGGGATGGTTCATTTGACTTGGCGTTCAATCTAAGTTACGATATATGATAGAATTTGTTTGTTGGGTGCTTTTGGTGGCACTTTTCGTAATGTTTTTACGGACTTTGGCTGAAAAATGGGGCATTTTAGAGTTTTTGCAGGTCAATGCCCCAAATGAGTTTCTGCACAAATTGTTCACTTGCAGTTTTTGTCAGTCCTTTCATTTGGCGCTTTTTATTTGCATATTTCTTGCAATTTTTGTGCATTGGTATTTGATATTTGTTCCATTCTTTTCATCGGTAATCAAATGGTAAAACAGGTTCTAAATGGGCACGATGTAATCTTCTACGATAGTGTGGAAGATTTGCCTATTGTGCAGTTCCATAGGTACTCCAAGTGCGTCTTAATTGAAAGCGGTATCGGTGATACCATTCAAGATATAGATATACACATCACAAGAGTAATGAATTTCTTGGGAGACACAAAGAAAGCATACCAAGAATTGCTTAACTTACGGCAGTGTATCTATATGGTTGCATCAGAGCAGGACATACACAATAAGGCTACCTTGTGCCTTATAAAGCAGGTGGACGGAAAGGACTGGACAGATTTCTCCGATAGTGGTTTGGAGACCTTGTACCGCCTTGTGAACGGTGCATCCGTAAGGGAAATGGAAGAACTTGCAGAAAAGGTACGAAATGCGATAGATGAAAACCTATTGCAGTATTTCCCTATGGTCTTTGAGGATTCTATGCAGAAGAACTACATTGACCTTTTGAGGAAAAGGGCATTATTGCAGATACAAGCAATCGTAAAGGATGAGAACAAGGAGGATGAAATCAAATCGGTTACGGAGCAGATATATCGCATGCAGAACCCGAAAGGTTTTATGGGTGCGGAAAGTGAAGAAGTCCGCTTTGACAAGCAGTTTGAGGACATGTGCTTACTTATGGCAAAAGAGTTCGGTGGCGGTATCAAGAAATACACCACAATGGAGTTCTACACGGCATTTGAAAGGCTTTCAAAGCAGTATAACGAAGCAAAGAAAATTCGCAGTAAAAAGAGATAGTTATGGAGCAGATAAAATTCAGTGACCTCTTTGATGAGGGTGGCATCAGTGGCGGACTGAAAAATATGGTTACGCAGATTGAGAGTGTGAAAGCAGAACTTCTCAATATGCTGAAAGAAGTAAAGGATGCATCGGCAGGCATTTCTTCTTCCCTTTCCTCTACCTCAAGTGTATCCAAGGGGGGCAGGGATGACACGAGGGTGCAGGCTGGGAATGTGGAGCAGTTATACTCTGCATATCAGGAACTGACAAAGGCTATTGCTGAATGCAATAAGAACCTCATTAACCTTAATAAAAGTAGGGAGAAGAATCCCCCGAAGCCAAAGGAAACGATTGATTTGGCGCAGGCTTATTCCACCTTGTCAGGACTTATTCAGCAAACCGGCGTAAGTGTAGAACAACTCCTGCAATCCCAAAGACAACTTAATATAGCACAAAAGAACGGAGATGTAGCAGCCAAATCCGCCACCGGCTCATACAATCAACTCTATGCCCAGTACAACCTTATCAAGAATGTACTCAATGCGATGAGTACGGAAATGAGGAATGCAGAGGGCGTAGGCAAGTTATGGGAAGCGGAAGCATTGCGTATAATGAACGTGATGAAGGGTATGCAAGAAGCCACCGGAAAGCACACCCTTTCGGTAGGAGATTACTCAAAGGCTTTCAATG
>OBLI01001966.1_pt1 | contig 18530 bp, 9 predicted proteins | sample 1519701 | NCBI WGS metagenome assembly OBLI01 (sample SAMEA3663005, study PRJEB22513) | pig gut metagenome | biome: pig gut; feature: pig-associated habitat; material: faeces | place: France | collected 2012 | reverse complement strand
TGTGATTGTAGCCTTTAAGGATTTAGCTTTGCCCTTCTTAGGAGTTACCTTAACAATATTTCAGTGTGATTTAGAAGATAAAAGACTACACGATACTTAAAATGATGAAGCAAAATATATGAAATAAAAGGGGAAAAGTAGCACAGAAGTAACAGTAAATAAGTTATTTATTCGAACAAAAGAATATAGTGGAAAATTTAAGTAACATATAAGTAACAGGGAACTTATTAGGATTAAAACATATTATGAGAAAAAGATAGGATGTCGACAAAAAGTACGTAATGATGTATAGTTATTTAAAAGAATAAATACAAGGAGCAAAATAAATTGAGCAAAAGAGTAAAACAGGATTCAACTGGGTTTAACAAGGTATTGATCCCAATTATTTTGTTGATTGGATTTGTACCTTTGATTGTACATCAATATCAATATAGAATGAATCTTACACAATTTGATTGGTTCCCAAATGGATCAGATGAACATACAGAATTTTTCTTTGGTTGGAAGATGAACGCAATTATTGTTTGCGGCATAATTATGGCTACAATTTTGGTATATAGGCATTATAAGAAGAGGGAAAAGTTACGTTTTGAAAATGGTATATATCCATTATTAGCATATGTAATGATGGTTGCAATGTCAGCGTTGCTTTCGAGTTATAAATACTGGGTAGTGCACGGAACCTATGAACTATTAGAACCGGTTTGGGTTGTGTTTGCGTATGTATTATTGTGTTATTATACGTATCAGTATGTAACAGAGGAAAAACAAATAAAGCTTATCCTTGGTTGGAGTGGAATTGGCGCTACAATTGCTACTCTTATTGGTGTATTTCAATATTGGGGAATGGACATCTTCCGTAGTTCGTTTGGAAAACACTTAATTACGAATCCATCTGACTGGGACAAATTGGATAATTTCCATTTTCAAGTTTGGGACAGAGTTTCATATAGTACTTTGTATAATCAGAATTTTTTGTCATTCTATTTTGGAATTATGATTCCTCTTATTTTTTGCATTATTATCGCTGCTAAAAAGTGGTGGATCAAAGGACTTCTTGGTATTTTGGAAGTTGGGTGCTTAGTTTGTTTGAAGGGGAGTAATAGTGATAGTAGTTGGATCGCATTGACTATAGGATGTGTGGCTGCAATCTTTGTATTCCTTAGCAGAAAGAAGAAGACATTTATTATAGGCGGCGGTGTCCTTATTATCGTAGGAGTGTTTATTGGGGGACTTGTCAGTAAGACTTCTGTGGGGCAACAAATTATTACAACAATCGTAGGTACTTATCACATGCAAGACAAGGTACGATTGGATGGATTTGACACAGAAGACAATTGTGTTGAATTCAAAATAGATGGAAATAAATTGAAAATGAGTTACAGTCTTGATGAAAATCAGTTGGTGCAAATTGATTGCAAAGATGAAAATGGAGATGAGATCGAAAAGATTTTGGATGATAGTGATCTGTCAAAATATATACTTACAGACAGTCGTTTTCAAGGAATTACATTACAACCTATGTGGTATGGAAACGATACATTGACTATCATGGTTTCTATTGATGGGCAGGATTGGAGCTTTACAAATGTTGAAGGACAAGGATACTTTTTTTATAATCCTGCCGGAAAGTTAATAAAATATCATGGAGTAAAAAGTGCTGATCTATTTCGCGAAGATGCCTTTAGTAAGAGGGGAAGAATTTGGAATCTTACTATACCATTGCTAGGTAAGCATATATTGGTCGGAAGTGGTGCAAACACATTTATGTTTGAATATCCACAAGATGATTATATTTACCATTCCTATGATATCGAAGACAGTACATATGATGTTAAGGCGCATTGTTGGTATTTGCAACAATGGATAGAAACAGGGCTGATTGGAACTTTGGCTTTACTTATCTTTATAGGATGGTATGTAATCCAATCTATTAAAATTTATAGAAAAGCCAATTTTAATGAAAGTATTAGTTGGATTGGTTTTGGGCTATTTGCGGGGATTCTCGCATATCTTGTTTCTGGACTTGTAAATGATTCAAATGTATGTACAGCTCCGGTATTCTGGGGTATACTTGGACTGGGTTTAGCAGCGAATCGAATACTTACTGAAAGTGAAGGAAGTTTTGCCAAAGGGATTACTGTTGAGCATAATGCTGATAAGCCGAATGCGACAATAAAAGCATTGGCACCTAATGAAGAATCCGGCAAGGTCAATGTGGAAGTTGTAAGTAATACACTATCTTCTAACAAGAAAGAGTCTGTATCTAAAAAGCAGTCAAGAAAACAACGCAAGAAACTAAAAAAATAATTTGAAGGATAAGGGATATGTCACAAGAGATAACGCAGATTCGGCAGGATTCTGCTAAGTATATACGAATTACAATACTGGTTATTTATGATATTATGGCGGTCTTTCTGGCTGAGGTATTGTCGATTTGGACACGATTTGATTTTAGTTTAAAAAGCGAGCAGGGAATTCCGTTTTTAGAGACGGCAATGCATTATGTCTGGTTAAATATAATAACGACATTGATCGTGTTTGTAATTATGCATCTGTACAACAGCTTGTGGCAGTATGCAAGTGTGCAGGAACTTTTAAATGTTGTGATTGCCTGCCTCTTAAGTTCCGCCTTACAGAGTGTGGGTATGCATATGCTTCAGTGGAGCATGCCACGCTCGTATTACATCCTGTATTTTTTCTTCCTGCTGGCATTTATTGCAGGAAGCCGGTTCGTTTACCGGGCGCTTCGTATCATACGCCATAATTATATCGGGGAGTTTGTTGGGCATGCAGTCCCAACGATGATTATCGGTGCCGGAGACAGCGCTTATTTTCTGATGAAAAATATGGCAAGCAGCAGTCAGATCCGCAACAAAGTTGTTTGTGTGATGGATGCTGATAAAGGCAAGATCGGCAGTCAGATCCTGGGTGCTCCGATCGTCGGGGATGACAGTAAGATTCCGTGGGCGGCAGAGAAATACGGAGTGCAGGAAATTTTTATCGCGATACCGAATCTGCCGGGAATACGCAAGAAAGCGATTCTTGAACTATGTAAGAACACCGGATGCAAGATTAAGATCCTTCCAAGTATGGCACAGATTGTAAACGAGGAAGTCAGTGTATCGAATTTCCGCGAAGTGGAGATTGAAGATCTGCTTGGTAGAGAACCGGTTAAGACGAATCTTGATGAGGTCATGGGATATATTGCGGGCAAGGTGGTATTAGTTACCGGAGGTGGCGGATCCATTGGAAGCGAATTATGCAGACAGATTGCAGCCCATCATCCGTCACAACTGATTATTCTTGATATTTACGAGAATACGACATACAGTCTGCAACTTGAATTACAGAAGAAGTATCCGGAACTGGATCTTACGGTGCTGATTGGTTCAGTGCGTAACACACACAGGGTTGATACGATTTTTGCAGATTATCATCCCAAAATCGTATTCCATGCTGCAGCGCATAAGCACGTTCCACTTATGGAAACGAGCCCGAATGAAGCAATCAAGAATAATGTATTTGGCACTTTTAATGTAGCAACCGCTGCTGGAAGAACCGGAACAAAGCGCATGGTGCTGATCTCCACCGATAAAGCGGTCAATCCGACCAATATTATGGGCGCATCCAAGCGCATCTGTGAGATGATCATTCAGGGAATGCAGCATCGCTTTCCGGCAACAAACTATGTGGCAGTCCGCTTCGGAAATGTGCTGGGCAGCAACGGAAGCGTCATTCCACTTTTTAAGAAGCAGATCGCGGAAGGCGGACCGGTCACAGTCACGGATAAGAACATCATCCGCTACTTTATGACGATTCCGGAGGCTGTATCGCTTGTGCTCCAGGCAGGAGCGTATGCCAAGGGAGGCGAAATCTTTGTCCTCGATATGGGAGAACCGGTAAAGATTGATGATATGGCAAGAAACCTGATCCGTTTGTCGGGATATGAGCCGGATGTGGATATTCCGATCGTGTATACGGGACTTCGACCGGGAGAGAAAATGTTTGAAGAGTGCCTGAAGGAAGAAGAAGGACTTCAGAAGACCGCCAATGATCTCATTTTTATCGGAAAGCCGATCGACTTTGACAGGGATGAGTTCTTTGAGCAGCTGGCAGATCTCAAGAAGACCGCGTATGAGGATGATCCGCAGATGAAACTGGTGGTGGAGAAGCTGGTGCCGTCCTATCGGGCTGAAAAATAGAAGGATTGAAGAAGCCAGTGAAGCGGTCCGGAAAGCAACGAAAATCAAAAGAAATAACATTGTGATAGAGAAGAGAGTGGTAGCTCTCTTCTCATTTTACATTTAGAGATGGAAGGAATTTCGTGGATGCTTGGTGGTAAGGATGGCGCGTTGCTTTGATGTGGTGACATGGGTATAGATTTCTGTGATATGAATCGAACTGTGACCAAGCATTTCTTGGATGTATCGGATGTCAACGTCTGCTTCTAAGAGACTGGTTGCAAATGTGTGCCGGAACATATGCGGTGTAATGTGTTGATCAATAGAAGCCAGTGAAGTATATTTCTTTATCATACGACGTACAGCCTGATCGGATAGTGCCGCACCATTCTGTGTAGTAAAGAATTGGTTACTGTCTTGAATCTGAGGAAGATAATTATTATGATATTCTGTCAGAACTTGTAATACATCATTATTTCCAATTTGAACAATCCGTTCTTTGGAGCCTTTTCCGTAGATTAGAATTGTGCCGTCATATAAGTCAACATCGTTGTCCCGCAGTGCACATAATTCTGAAATGCGTATTCCGGTAGCAAAAAGCAGTTCGATAACTGCAATATCTTGCAACGCTTTTTTCTTTTGATAATCCGTCTTTGCGCAAGCACGCTGCTGATATATCGTGGATAAGAGGGTTTCAAGCGTATGTAAGGGAATCGTTTTGGGCAAAATTATGGATTCGCGAAATTTTATCTGTATTTTATTAAATGGATTCGTAGAAATACTTTCTTTATATTCCAAATAGTGAAACAGTGCTTTGATCGAAGCGATTTTCCGTTTGACCGTTTTGGGTTTGTATTCCTGGTGCAGGTCGCTTATGTATTTTTCCAGCATATCTGGCGTGATATCTGAGATTTTTAGATTGGAAAAATGATTGTGAAACTGTTTAAGGTCAATGCGATATGCTTTAATGGTTTTGGCATCCAGACGCTTCTGATCCTGACAATGTTCCAGATAGGTATTGATCTGTGTTTGTAAATTATTCATGGCTTCTCCTTTGTGTATTATGCTTATTTATTCGAATTATATGGTACATGATACGGTGAAAAATTGGCAGATATGGAGAAAGATAATTGTAAATGAGGGTGGATGGAAAAGATATCTTTCAAATTATTAGACGGGATGTTATAATGTTAAAGAGAATACATATGAGGAAGGAATTGTTGAATTCTATGTGTAATCTTAGTCAGGGAATCAAAGAAAGAGCTTTAGAGCAAGGATTAGAACAGGGGTTGGCACAAGGACGCGAATTGGAAGTGTTTTCTTCTGTTCAGGCTTGTGATTATGACATTGCACGTGGAGCGCAGAAACTCAATCTTTCTGTTGAGGAGTTTGAGAAGAAAATGGTTGCTGCGGGGTATCGTGTGCCGAAGCAAGACGAAGTACATATTTGATGGATAATCAGGTATTATCTTTCAAAAATGTCTACCAAAAGAAGGGGGAGATTTTATGTATAAATCTAGTATCATTGTAACGATAAGTAATGAATATGCCTTGACAGAGAACTTCTTTAATAATTTGCTTTTAATTATAGAAGATGATATCAATGTGTTCGCTGTAGTTGATGGTGTAACAGACACACAGACGGTTTCCTTTTTACAGAGACTTCAAGAGCAAAATGACAATATCTCAGTCACTTTCAATAACGAGAATCTTGGCTTTTCTAAAGCAAACAATGTAGGTGCATTTATGTCCACTTCGCCATATCTAATTTTTTTAAACTCAGACACTTTTCCGATAGGCGATGCTTTATATCAAATGATAGACTTTATGGATAAATCCCCCGAGGTAGGTGTAGCACAAGGGTTAATTCTATATCCGCAAAGCAATCTTGTCCAAAGTACAGGTCATATATTTGGATTTTACAAGACTACTCACGCTTTCGATGGTTTGGATCCGCAAGTGCCAATTATACAAAGACCAGCCGAACGTCAAGCATTGGCGTCAGGATTTTATATTACACGTCGCCACTTGTTTCTAGAAGAAAATGGCTTTGATGAATTGTTTTACAATGCGTGGGAAGGGCTTGAATATTCCTTAAAACTTTACAATAAGGGATATAAATGTATGTATTATCCGGATGCCAAAGCATATCATGTAAAAGGATCTGGACGTAATCGTAGATTTCGAGACGAATCATACCAAACCGGATATTTTTGGCATCATTGGGGCGAAAAAATCAAAATAGATATCCCCGACCTTTATAGTGCGCAATTACAAGAAGAAGACTACCGATACCGATATCTTCTTATAAATGGAAGTTCCATCAGAGATAACATATGGTCAATTCTCTTAAAAGACCTTCCTTTTCATATAATTGAACAATATAATATTGAAAAATCAATGACAAAAAATGCAATATCATTAGAAGATTCCGTCCCGACTTCCTTTTTGCAAAGCCAAACTAGTATTTTGTTTGTGGTAGATAATTTTAGGGATATTATCAATAACTATCGAATATTTGAATTCCGTGCATCCTTTACGCCTCATGACCTAATACTTGATCTTCATGGCAATGTAATTCATCCCCTCACTTATCGAAAGGGAAATTGAAACTGTTACCACACTCTTAGATCAAGATATACGTGATCAATCATTTTCTGATAAGAAGTCCCTGAAAGTGCTGCATTTTCATAGCCTATAGGTTCATTATGTAAAATTGCATTGATGATACTGCACAAGTATTTTACTCTTTCATCGTTCCGCATGATTATGTGTGCCTCTGCTTCTATCAAGCATTTTTGGGCATTTGAATATTTATTCCTTAAAATATAGCAAACAGCAAGTTTTAGATGGCATTTATAGTATTGTATCCAATATTGATTCTCAAAAAGTTTCTCTTGTGCAAGTAGTAACTTTTGAATACTGCCTTCTCCAATAAGTAATTTTACGTATTCAATCTCACACAAGCAGTCTAAATGACGTCTTTTTTCAGAAGGTTTTTGAAAATAGCGATCGGCAATCTGTAAATATTGTAATGCTAGAGAAAGATCCTTGTGATAAATGCCTTTTGCATAATCCATGTAAGTATAACCAATATGTTCAGGTGCATTAAATTTAACTGCTAATTTTATGTTCTTTTGAAACCAGTTTTTCGCGGATGCCATTTGATCTAAAGCAAGATAAGTTACCATCATTCGATTGGTTGCTGTCAAATATGATCTTTTGGATATATCTGGTATTTCTGGTGAAAAGTCCATCCAATCTCTGCGAAACTGATTAATAGCTTCAGGCAATTCTCTAAATTTTTGAAAACTCCAATACGCAGCATCGATATTCTCTGCTTCAGCATCAAAGTATAAAGAAGTTTTTGCCTTCATGGAATAGCTCTCCGTAATTTCACGAAAAATATCCTTGTTGATTTATAATTAAAACTGACCCGGGATTAACGAGGAAAATTGACCCACCCTACAGGGCAATGAGTAAGTAATCCCAGTACCTGATATACACTGTACATTGAAAATTTAACACTTAGAATTGACCCACCTCAAAATCGCAAGTAAAATACTTTTCCGTATGTGTGACATACGGAAAGGAGTTAAAAGAGGTGAAAGATTTGGAAGATTGGGCAGCTGTACAAAAAGTATACAAACAGACAAAGTCCAAACGTGCAACCGCATCCATCCTGGGCATCTCACGCAACACGGTGAGAAAGCTGTTGGAAATGACAGAAGCTCCCACATATCAACGCACCGAGTATCATTCCAAAATCGATCCGTTCAAGGAGCAGATCATTGCCTGGCGGTGCGAGCCCTACTGTTTTAACGGAACAAGGATTTTCCGGGAACTGAAATCCCGGGGATATACCGGCAGCATTGGTCCGGTATACCGGTACCTGAGGAGAATCGATGAAGATGTTGGCAGTCATATCAGCAGCAAGGCAACAACGAGACATGAAAGTCCCCCGGGAGATCAGGCACAGTTTGACTGGACGGAATACCAAGTCCTTGTCGGAGGTAGGTACCGGACAGTATACTGTTTTTCCCTCATCCTTGCTGCATCACGCAAGAAGGCCGTGTGTTTCTCGCTCAGGCAGGATGCGGATGCAATCTATGAGGCAGTACAGGAATTGTTCGATGAACTGGGAGGTGTCACCCTGGAACTCCTGATTGACAATCCGAAAGCCTTCGTGCTTGAAAACAACCCGAAGTCGGAAGATGAGGTCAAGTATAATCCTCACGCCCTCCTGATGGCTGCAAACCTGGGAACGGAGCTCAATGCCTGTCCCTGTTACTGGCCCCGGAAAAAGGGAAAAGTAGAACGGCCGTTTAATTACATAGAGGAACAGTTCATTAAAGGAAGCAGTTTTTCCAGCATGGAAGAGTTAAACCGCAGGGGAAAGGAGTTTGTCAATGAATGGTGTGAAGAAACGCATTCGACAACCAAAAGGATTCCGAACCAGCATTACCTTCTGGAAGAAAAGGCCACCCTGCTCCCTCTTCCGGAAAAACATTTCTATGCAAAGCCCATGCGCTCCAGAAAGATCAGTCCGGACAGTTACATCAGCATAGACGGGAACAAATACAGTGTTCCCGTCCGGTATGTCGGGAAAAAGGTTCTGTTCCGCATGAATTATGGGTTCCGGATCATGGTTTATGATTCAGTGGAAAAATTCATCATGAGTATGGAAGCTTTTGATGGCAGACATCAGACACGGACGGATAAGGAACACTATAAACCGATTGCACCAAAAGTTGCCACATCCATTCCGCAGATACGGAGGGATTTTACTGCCCGGTTCCGTAACGGTGCCCGGTATCTGGAAGCTGCCGGCAGAAAATTTGACCAGCCGACCCACCATGCCAGAAAGATCATGGAAATGCAGGATCTGTACGATGACGCCGTACTAGATGAACTTATCGGTGCAGCCGTGGATGAGGGAAAAATGGATATCTGTTCATTCCGCTCAATGCTGCGCGAATATAACAGCGGACAAAGGAAACTGGAAAGCAGTTCTCCGAGAACCCACAGAAAGGAAAAGACTGACACCGGGGCTCTTACACGGGACTGCAGTTATTACGAAGAATACGCAAAGGAGGCCAGCCATGCAGGGAATAACAGCTGACAAGGAAGCTTACATAGAAGAAAAAATGAAACAGTTCAAGCTGGTTGACATGAGAAACTGCTATGAGGACATCATTGCAGAAGCTGAAGAAGAATCCCTGGGATACATGGACTTTCTGATCCGCCTGCTTTCCGTGGAGGATGAGGGGAAAAAGGCGCGGAGGGTGGAAAACCTTCTGGGCAGGGCACACTTCGATGCTGCATCAACACTGGGGGATATCGACTACAGCTTCAATCCATCACTGGATAAAAGCCGGATCGAAGAACTCGGGAAACTTCATTTCCTGGATGCGAAAGAAAACATCATAATCATCGGGCCGCCCGGTGTGGGAAAAAGCATGATAGCAACCGGTATCGGAAGAAATGCCTGTGCCGCCGGACGAAAGGTGCTTTTCGTGAACGCTAAGGAACTTGTGGACAGGCTTTATGACGAGATGCTGGCAGGACGTCTTCAGGAGGTGCTGGAACAGCTGAACCGTACGGATCTCCTGATCATAGATGAACTGTCCTACATAAAAATGGACAGAGAAAGAGAGAGCCTGTTTTTTCAGATCATCCGCCAGAGATATGAAAAAAGCTCCCTCATCATCACCACCAACCTGCCAATGGGCAGATGGGATGAACTGTTTACCGGACAGCTTGCAGCAACGGCAATCCTCGACCGGCTGCTCCACCACTGCCATGTACTCAGTATAACGGGTGAAAGCTACCGTGTCAAAGGGTCAAAACAGAGTGTTAATAAAGGAAAGGATACAGAATGAGTAAACGGATAAAAGATGATGAACTGAAAGAGCTGGCCTGCTACTATAATGAAGAAGGCAAAGGCAGCCTGTATGAATTGCTCAGAGATCAGTACGAAATAAAAAATCCATACTTTGTTTTCCAGCGTATGAAGAATAAGGAAGACCTTGGATATAATCCGGAACAGGATCATTTCCAGACGGAATCCGGATTGGAAGATCCGGACGGAATCTTCATGAGCATGGACGAACTCTGTTCCCCGATGGTTCCACAACATGTGATGCCAGAGGCAGAGAAAATATATTCATCCAGGCCGGAGGCAATGGAAAAACTCGTAAGAGATCTGATTGGTGACCGTCTGCTTGAACTGAGCAGATATGTGGTGCTGGATACGCTGTCAAAAACCATGGTCGTCGACAAGACATCGTTGGAAAATGACGGTTACCAGCTTGTAACCCACTGAACAGGATGGGTCAATTCACAGTGTAAAAAACAGGAATAACCCAAAAATCTGATCCACCCCAGAAAACAAATGGGTGGGTCAGATTTAAATGAAAAAGTGGGTCAATTTTACTTGACAATCAACAATCCTGCACATTTTTACTTGCATCGCAATGCATATAGCTAAAAGCGAGAAAATATTTTATGTAATTTAAGTTTTCAGAATTACCTGAATAAAAGATTTCTTTCCGGATTAGAGCTTCGCACAAAAAGACAATTTGACTATACCGATTTTCCTCAAATTTAAGTTTAATGTATTTAAAAACAGAGTCAAAATATTGATTATAGTACTCCGGATAATGTGTCATTAATGCGCACTGATAGATCTCTACGCGCTCTGGATCTTGCTTTGTCAATTTAAAAATATGATGTAATAGCTCCTGTTTATTTTCTTTCAAAATAGCCTCTGGAATATTTCTGTTCCATTTTTCTAAATTAGGGAAAACATAACCATATTTTGTTATGATAAATTCCTTACTGGAAAGATTTCCTATCTCTGAAACATCTAATAAATCAATTGGAATCCCTTCCTCTACAAAGCAGATTAATAAAAGGTTAATATTATTGAATGGAAAACTCCCTCTTACATATTGCAAAGCACAATCTTGAAATGTGTCAACATAGTAATGTTTTACAGCTTTCGGCGTGGAATGACGAGGAATATTCTGTAAAAATGAGTGCAAAAGACCAGGGTAATTTAAATAGTGCTTTGTTGGTAATATTTCATTTATGTCTTTGACTGTACATGAAGTTTTTTCATGAATAGTCTGAAGCACTTCATCATTTTTTATATAGTCTAAAGAAATATTGTCTATATATGAACCACTTATTTCATCCCTACTTGTCAGGACAAACAAAATGTTCCGCATCGGTTTAAAGGCATTCAATATAGCCCGCAAGATATAATTGTTATTTGTGCTTAACAAATGAACATTATCAAGAAAATAGATTCTTTCATAGTTAAAGGCTTGTTTAATTTCAAAAAGACTTTCTGTATTTGAAAAAATAGAACCTAATAATATATTTTGAACCAATAAGTAATCGTCAGCATGTAATGCATGGATTACTTTTTCAATATTTGATGGATTTAAAAAAGAATTTCTTAAGTTATGCTCTTGGCAATACAAAGATAGTGCCTTTGAGCTAATGCCTAAATTATAATAATTGAAGACCAGCGTAAAAATAATTCGACACAAATCCGCCACATCTGAGTCCTGACCATTAAAATTAACATATATAATACGTTGATTTTTTTGATCCTTTTTGAGCAAATCATTTTTTAAATTATTCATGAGCCAGCTTTTCCCAGAATTTTGAGGTCCATAAATATTATATATTTTTTTATAATTTGACTTTATTCCATTCTCGATCAATGTATAATTTTGTACTTGATTTTTATATAATTCTCCTAAAACAGCAAATTTCAGACTGTATTCTCCACAAATATATTTCTTATTATCCAATATATAATATAATTGCAGAGGATATTCTTCGTTAATGCTAAATGCTTTTTCTGCATCACTTAAATTCAGAGAAAAAGATGTTATTTCAGGCAGCACGGTTCCCTGATACACCAATTGATCGTTGCAATAAAGCGATAGAGAGGTGTCATTCTCAAAACCAACTGCGAGAAATTCACCTTCTAATAAATAATTTTTTGATAGATATAAGGGATAAGATACTTGATCTTCCAAAACACAGTCTATTGTATAAGAGTCAGCTTTACAAACCACACGAACACAATGTAATTTTACATTTGGTTTAGAGGGCATTGTAAATGTAATTGGAACTTTGAAAAATTTTTGTTCTACATCTGGATGTTTTTTTATCCAATAAGATAGGGTATAGCCGTCTACAAAAGCAATTTCTTTTATCTCAGACAAATAGAAAAACTTTCGAATACGCCCAATCAAATTAGAACCTATAGAAGTATTTGTGACAAAGAAAATTTTAACCAAATTTTCTTCAAACATGGATGATACGAGCGTCGAATCATATTTTCTAGAGCCAATATTTGCTTCCGTGTGAATTGTATATTTCGCTTCTGCCCACATAGACATACCAGTAAATTCACAGACATTTTCCAGATCCCGGTTACCATCTTGGGTTGCTTTAGTTAATTTCCAGTTTTCTAATGGATATCGCTCATTTAAATATTCTTCTATTAATATTTCAAATTTTCTTGAATCTGAGATTACTTTTTGGTTTTGATACGATATACTTTCTCGAAAAGTCCAATCTATCATCATTTGTTACATATTTCCTTTATTTGTTTATATTTTAAATCACAAAAATTCGAGCAAATGATAAGAATTACCGTTTGATGAAAGATAATACCTGATTATCCATCAAATATGTACTTCGTCTTGCTTCGGCACACGATACCCCGCAGCAACCATTTTCTTCTCAAACTCCTCAACAGAAAGATTGAGTTTCTGCGCTCCACGTGCAATGTCATAATCACAAGCCTGAACAGAAGAAAACACTTCCAATTCGCGTCCTTGTGCCAACCCCTGTTCTAATCCTTGCTCTAAAGCTCTTTCTTTGATTCCCTGACTAAGATTACACATAGAATTCAACAATTCCTTCCTCATATGTATTCTCTTTAACATTATAACATCCCGTCTAATAATTTGAAAGATATCTTTTCCATCCACCCTCATTTACAATTATCTTTCTCCATATCTGCCAATTTTTCACCGTATCATGTACCATATAATTCGAATAAATAAGCATAATACACAAAGGAGAAGCCATGAATAATTTACAAACACAGATCAATACCTATCTGGAACATTGTCAGGATCAGAAGCGTCTGGATGCCAAAACCATTAAAGCATATCGCATTGACCTTAAACAGTTTCACAATCATTTTTCCAATCTAAAAATCTCAGATATCACGCCAGATATGCTGGAAAAATACATAAGCGACCTGCACCAGGAATACAAACCCAAAACGGTCAAACGGAAAATCGCTTCGATCAAAGCACTGTTTCACTATTTGGAATATAAAGAAAGTATTTCTACGAATCCATTTAATAAAATACAGATAAAATTTCGCGAATCCATAATTTTGCCCAAAACGATTCCCTTACATACGCTTGAAACCCTCTTATCCACGATATATCAGCAGCGTGCTTGCGCAAAGACGGATTATCAAAAGAAAAAAGCGTTGCAAGATATTGCAGTTATCGAACTGCTTTTTGCTACCGGAATACGCATTTCAGAATTATGTGCACTGCGGGACAACGATGTTGACTTATATGACGGCACAATTCTAATCTACGGAAAAGGCTCCAAAGAACGGATTGTTCAAATTGGAAATAATGATGTATTACAAGTTCTGACAGAATATCATAATAATTATCTTCCTCAGATTCAAGACAGTAACCAATTCTTTACTACACAGAATGGTGCGGCACTATCCGATCAGGCTGTACGTCGTATGATAAAGAAATATACTTCACTGGCTTCTATTGATCAACACATTACACCGCATATGTTCCGGCACACATTTGCAACCAGTCTCTTAGAAGCAGACGTTGACATCCGATACATCCAAGAAATGCTTGGTCACAGTTCGATTCATATCACAGAAATCTATACCCATGTCACCACATCAAAGCAACGCGCCATCCTTACCACCAAGCATCCACGAAATTCCTTCCATCTCTAAATGTAAAATGAGAAGAGAGCTACCACTCTCTTCTCTATCACAATGTTATTTCTTTTGATTTTCGTTGCTTTCCGGACCGCTTCACTGGCTTCTTCAATCCTTCTATTTTTCAGCCCGATAGGACGGCACCAGCTTCTCCACCACCAGTTTCATCTGCGGATCATCCTCATACGCGGTCTTCTTGAGATCTGCCAGCTGCTCAAAGAACTCATCCCTGTCAAAGTCGATCGGCTTTCCGATAAAAATGAGATCATTGGCGGTCTTCTGAAGTCCTTCTTCTTCCTTCAGGCACTCTTCAAACATTTTCTCTCCCGGTCGAAGTCCCGTATACACGATCGGAATATCCACATCCGGCTCATATCCCGACAAACGGATCAGGTTTCTTGCCATATCATCAATCTTTACCGGTTCTCCCATATCGAGGACAAAGATTTCGCCTCCCTTGGCATACGCTCCTGCCTGGAGCACAAGCGATACAGCCTCCGGAATCGTCATAAAGTAGCGGATGATGTTCTTATCCGTGACTGTGACCGGTCCGCCTTCCGCGATCTGCTTCTTAAAAAGTGGAATGACGCTTCCGTTGCTGCCCAGCACATTTCCGAAGCGGACTGCCACATAGTTTGTTGCCGGAAAGCGATGCTGCATTCCCTGAATGATCATCTCACAGATGCGCTTGGATGCGCCCATAATATTGGTCGGATTGACCGCTTTATCGGTGGAGATCAGCACCATGCGCTTTGTTCCGGTTCTTCCAGCAGCGGTTGCTACATTAAAAGTGCCAAATACATTATTCTTGATTGCTTCATTCGGGCTCGTTTCCATAAGTGGAACGTGCTTATGCGCTGCAGCATGGAATACGATTTTGGGATGATAATCTGCAAAAATCGTATCAACCCTGTGTGTGTTACGCACTGAACCAATCAGCACCGTAAGATCCAGTTCCGGATACTTCTTCTGTAATTCAAGTTGCAGACTGTATGTCGTATTCTCGTAAATATCAAGAATAATCAGTTGTGACGGATGATGGGCTGCAATCTGTCTGCATAATTCGCTTCCAATGGATCCGCCACCTCCGGTAACTAATACCACCTTGCCCGCAATATATCCCATGACCTCATCAAGATTCGTCTTAACCGGTTCTCTACCAAGCAGATCTTCAATCTCCACTTCGCGGAAATTCGATACACTGACTTCCTCGTTTACAATCTGTGCCATACTTGGAAGGATCTTAATCTTGCATCCGGTGTTCTTACATAGTTCAAGAATCGCTTTCTTGCGTATTCCCGGCAGATTCGGTATCGCGATAAAAATTTCCTGCACTCCGTATTTCTCTGCCGCCCACGGAATCTTACTGTCATCCCCGACGATCGGAGCACCCAGGATCTGACTGCCGATCTTGCCTTTATCAGCATCCATCACACAAACAACTTTGTTGCGGATCTGACTGCTGCTTGCCATATTTTTCATCAGAAAATAAGCGCTGTCTCCGGCACCGATAATCATCGTTGGGACTGCATGCCCAACAAACTCCCCGATATAATTATGGCGTATGATACGAAGCGCCCGGTAAACGAACCGGCTTCCTGCAATAAATGCCAGCAGGAAGAAAAAATACAGGATGTAATACGAGCGTGGCATGCTCCACTGAAGCATATGCATACCCACACTCTGTAAGGCGGAACTTAAGAGGCAGGCAATCACAACATTTAAAAGTTCCTGCACACTTGCATACTGCCACAAGCTGTTGTACAGATGCATAATTACAAACACGATCAATGTCGTTATTATATTTAACCAGACATAATGCATTGCCGTCTCTAAAAACGGAATTCCCTGCTCGCTTTTTAAACTAAAATCAAATCGTGTCCAAATCGACAATACCTCAGCCAGAAAGACCGCCATAATATCATAAATAACCAGTATTGTAATTCGTATATACTTAGCAGAATCCTGCCGAATCTGCGTTATCTCTTGTGACATATCCCTTATCCTTCAAATTATTTTTTTAGTTTCTTGCGTTGTTTTCTTGACTGCTTTTTAGATACAGACTCTTTCTTGTTAGAAGATAGTGTATTACTTACAACTTCCACATTGACCTTGCCGGATTCTTCATTAGGTGCCAATGCTTTTATTGTCGCATTCGGCTTATCAGCATTATGCTCAACAGTAATCCCTTTGGCAAAACTTCCTTCACTTTCAGTAAGTATTCGATTCGCTGCTAAACCCAGTCCAAGTATACCCCAGAATACCGGAGCTGTACATACATTTGAATCATTTACAAGTCCAGAAACAAGATATGCGAGAATCCCCGCAAATAGCCCAAAACCAATCCAACTAATACTTTCATTAAAATTGGCTTTTCTATAAATTTTAATAGATTGGATTACATACCATCCTATAAAGATAAGTAAAGCCAAAGTTCCAATCAGCCCTGTTTCTATCCATTGTTGCAAATACCAACAATGCGCCTTAACATCATATGTACTGTCTTCGATATCATAGGAATGGTAAATATAATCATCTTGTGGATATTCAAACATAAATGTGTTTGCACCACTTCCGACCAATATATGCTTACCTAGCAATGGTATAGTAAGATTCCAAATTCTTCCCCTCTTACTAAAGGCATCTTCGCGAAATAGATCAGCACTTTTTACTCCATGATATTTTATTAACTTTCCGGCAGGATTATAAAAAAAGTATCCTTGTCCTTCAACATTTGTAAAGCTCCAATCCTGCCCATCAATAGAAACCATGATAGTCAATGTATCGTTTCCATACCACATAGGTTGTAATGTAATTCCTTGAAAACGACTGTCTGTAAGTATATATTTTGACAGATCACTATCATCCAAAATCTTTTCGATCTCATCTCCATTTTCATCTTTGCAATCAATTTGCACCAACTGATTTTCATCAAGACTGTAACTCATTTTCAATTTATTTCCATCTATTTTGAATTCAACACAATTGTCTTCTGTGTCAAATCCATCCAATCGTACCTTGTCTTGCATGTGATAAGTACCTACGATTGTTGTAATAATTTGTTGCCCCACAGAAGTCTTACTGACAAGTCCCCCAATAAACACTCCTACGATAATAAGGACACCGCCGCCTATAATAAATGTCTTCTTCTTTCTGCTAAGGAATACAAAGATTGCAGCCACACATCCTATAGTCAATGCGATCCAACTACTATCACTATTACTCCCCTTCAAACAAACTAAGCACCCAACTTCCAAAATACCAAGAAGTCCTTTGATCCACCACTTTTTAGCAGCGATAATAATGCAAAAAATAAGAGGAATCATAATTCCAAAATAGAATGACAAAAAATTCTGATTATACAAAGTACTATATGAAACTCTGTCCCAAACTTGAAAATGGAAATTATCCAATTTGTCCCAGTCAGATGGATTCGTAATTAAGTGTTTTCCAAACGAACTACGGAAGATGTCCATTCCCCAATATTGAAATACACCAATAAGAGTAGCAATTGTAGCGCCAATTCCACTCCAACCAAGGATAAGCTTTATTTGTTTTTCCTCTGTTACATACTGATACGTATAATAACACAATAATACATACGCAAACACAACCCAAACCGGTTCTAATAGTTCATAGGTTCCGTGCACTACCCAGTATTTATAACTCGAAAGCAACGCTGACATTGCAACCATCATTACATATGCTAATAATGGATATATACCATTTTCAAAACGTAACTTTTCCCTCTTCTTATAATGCCTATATACCAAAATTGTAGCCATAATTATGCCGCAAACAATAATTGCGTTCATCTTCCAACCAAAGAAAAATTCTGTATGTTCATCTGATCCATTTGGGAACCAATCAAATTGTGTAAGATTCATTCTATATTGATATTGATGTACAATCAAAGGTACAAATCCAATCAACAAAATAATTGGGATCAATACCTTGTTAAACCCAGTTGAATCCTGTTTTACTCTTTTGCTCAATTTATTTTGCTCCTTGTATTTATTCTTTTAAATAACTATACATCATTACGTACTTTTTGTCGACATCCTATCTTTTTCTCATAATATGTTTTAATCCTAATAAGTTCCCTGTTACTTATATGTTACTTAAATTTTCCACTATATTCTTTTGTTCGAATAAATAACTTATTTACTGTTACTTCTGTGCTACTTTTCCCCTTTTATTTCATATATTTTGCTTCATCATTTTAAGTATCGTGTAGTCTTTTATCTTCTAAATCACACTGAAATATTGTTAAGGTAACTCCTAAGAAGGGCAAAGCTAAATCCTTAAAGGCTACAATCACA
>OBLI01001965.1_pt1 | contig 18542 bp, 16 predicted proteins | sample 1519701 | NCBI WGS metagenome assembly OBLI01 (sample SAMEA3663005, study PRJEB22513) | pig gut metagenome | biome: pig gut; feature: pig-associated habitat; material: faeces | place: France | collected 2012 | reverse complement strand
TCTGAACAGAGTGCACAAACCAACAAAACTCATCCGTTAATGTTCCAAAAGTCTCGTACCTTCACGACGATAAACTGAAATTTTCCATTTTATTCGTAAAGCGGATATTTCTCACACAGAGCCTCTACGCGGCTCCTTGCCTGTGCCCTTGCCCCTTCGTCATCAGGATTATCCAGCACCAGGGCAATAATATCCGCCACTTCCTTCATGTCATCCTCCTTAAAGCCACGGGTAGTCAGGGCAGGAGAACCCAGGCGCAGGCCGCTGGTGGTGAACGGGCTCAGCTTCTCAAACGGAATAGTATTCTTGTTGGCAGTGATGCCCACCTCATCCAGCAGATTCTGCGCCAGCTTGCCGGTAATCTTCTTGCTGGTCAGATCCACCAGCATCAGGTGATTATCTGTGCCGCCGGAAACAATGCGGAATCCGTCTGCCTGCAAAGTATCAGCCAGCACCTTGGCATTTTTCACTACCTGCTGTGCATACTCCTTGAACTCAGGAGACAAAGCCTCCTTCAAAGCCACAGCCTTGGCGGCAATCACATGCATCAGAGGGCCGCCCTGAATACCAGGGAAAATCGCCTTGTTAAACTGCTTGCCAAATTCCTCATCCTTGCACAAAATCATGCCGCCACGAGGACCGCGCAGAGTCTTGTGGGTAGTAGTCGTAACCACATCAGCATACGGAATAGGGCTTGGATGGAGCCCGGCTGCCACCAAACCGGCAATATGCGCCATATCCACCATGAGATACGCCCCAACGCTGTGGGCAATCTCCGCCATGCGCTCAAAATCAATAGTACGGGCATAGGCAGAAGCACCAGCTACAATCAGCTTCGGCCTACATTCCTCCGCAATGGCCTGAATCTCGTCATAATCCAGCATTTCCGTCTCTGCACTAACACCATAAGGCACAATCTTGAAATACTTGCCGGACATATTTACAGGCGAGCCATGAGTCAGATGGCCGCCATCCGTCAGATTCATGCCCATAACAGTATCCCCTGGTGTCAGCAGGGCAAAAAACACTGCCATATTCGCCTGTGCACCGGAATGAGGCTGCACATTGACATACTCCGCCCCAAAAAGCTCCTTGGCACGGTCAATGGCCAGCTGCTCCACCACATCTACATGCTCACAGCCGCCATAGTACCGCTTGCCAGGATAGCCCTCGGCATACTTGTTGGTCAGCACGCTGCCCTGGGCCTCCATCACAGCCTTGCTGACAATATTCTCAGAAGCAATCAGCTCCAGCTTGCTGCGCTGCCTGCCCAGCTCCTTGCCAATAGCCTCAAAAACCTCGCTATCTATACCAGCCAATGTATTCATCAAGCTCATAACAATTCCTCCACAATATCACAATACCACAATACCCAAACACAAAAACATCACACATAACCAAATATCACAAAATATGAAAATATCAAAAGCCACAAAAGCTATAACTTAAAAACTTATTTAGCGGCCTGGCCAATCATCTCCACAAAGGTAGGATGCGGATGAATGGTAGCAGCAATATCCTCCAGCTTTAAGCCCAGCCGCACGGCCACTGACAGCTCCCCAATCATGTCGGTGGCCCTGTCGCACACCAGCTGTGCTCCCAGCAAAGTGCCATCCTCAGCTGCCACCAGCTTCACGAAGCCGCCGTCACCACCGGCAATCAGGCTCTTGCCGTTGCTGCCCGTTGGCAGCTTCTTGACTGCCACAGCAATGCCATGCTCCTTGGCCTGCTCCTGGCTAAGCCCTACGGAAGCAATCTCAGGATAGGTATATACGCAGCTTGGCACCACGCTCATATCAACAGCACCCTTGCCGCCACAGATTACATCAATCACGTTCTCCCCCTGGGCGGCAGCCACATGAGCCAGCTGGACATTGCCAGCCACGTCATCACCGATAGCATATATCCCATCAATGCTGGTATGCCCATCAGCATCAGCCACCAGGGCACCCCGGTTCATCTCCGGCTCTACCCCATCACCAAACAACCCCTCAAGGGCCGCCCTGCGCCCGGCTGCCATCAGCACCGCCTCAGCCTCTGCCGTCTTCTCATTGCCCTTTTTGTCCAGATAGGTCACAGACATGCTGCCAGCCTCGCCGCTGATAGCCTTAACCTGACAGGAAGCCTCAATCACCGCCCCCAGCTTTTTCAGCTTCATAGCCAGCCGCTGGGCAATCTCCTTCTCCATAGGCGGCAGGATATGCTCCGCCATTTCCACTATAGTCACCTTGCAGCCAAGATTCAGGTAAATCGAGGCACACTCCACGCCAATGACGCCGCCCCCGATAATCACCAGGGACGAAAACTCTTTTCCATCGCCCTCCAGCAGGTCATTGCTGGTATATACGCCACTGCTGTCACTGCCGGGGATAGGCGGCAGGGCGGGCTTTGAACCTGCTGCCACGATGATATGCTCCGCCTCGTACTCAGTGCCATTGCAGCTTATCACGCCGGGAGCCGTTATCCGGGCAGCACCTTGGACAACTTCTACCTTCGCTGACTTCATCAGCTTGTCAATGGCACCCCGCAGGGACTCAATAATCTCATTCTTCCGCTGATGCATGGCCTTTTGGTCTGCCGCCACATCGCTTACCTTGATGCCAAAACGCCCGGCATCCTTTATCTCCCCCAGAAGTTCTGCCGTATGCAGCAGTGCCTTGGTAGGAATACAGCCACGGTTCAGGCAGGTGCCGCCCAGATGGGATTTTTCAAACAGCACCACGCTCCTGCCCAGCCTGCCGGCCTTGGCGGCCGCCGTGTAACCACCGGGACCGGCCCCGATTACTGCAATATCATATTTCATACCCTGTCCAGCCTTTCCTCAATCTCAATCTGAAACACATCATGCAGGCAGCAGCATGCATGCAATATCATCTGCAATTCTCGGGCTGGCCTCATCGCTCATGGAAAGCCGTGCCAAAATCCTATCCCGGTTCATAAGGCAGCCCCGCAAAAGCCCCGGCACCTCCTGCAAAAATTCCGCATCAAGCCCATCCGTCCAAAGCTGCAGCTCCTGTACTGACTGCTTATCCCAGCTCAGGCTGTAATCCATCCGCACAGTGCCCCAGCCAAAGCGCATTTCCTTGCTGAAATCCAGTACCTTCACATCGCCGTACAGCCACTCCGGCTCGGACATTTTAGCTTCCTCAGACTGCCAGAACGCCCTGTCAGCCTCCGTCAGCTGCAAAGGGCTGACCGGCAGCCCATATACGGCACTAAATGCCCTACGCAGGCTGTCCTTCATGGCGTTCACAGTAATCTGAGGATTCAAGTCCGCCAGATTGCACACCCTGGACTGCACCGACTGAACCCCCTTCGCCCTGAGCTTCAGCGGCGAAACATTCAGATACTTCGGCAGCCGGCTCATATCCACATTCATCATCAGCGTACCATGATGGTAGCTTCTGCCATCGTGATGATAATAAGCATGGCCGGAGAATTTCTTCCCATCAATAGTCAGGTCATTGCGCCCGTTTTTCTCTCCCTTCAGCCCCAGCATCTGCACCGCCTGCAAGATAACGCCGGTCTGCCTGCTGACATCAAAATCCCCGGTATTCATAATCATGGTAAAATTCAAATTGCCCAAATCATGGTACACCGCGCCACCCCCGGACAGGCGGCGTGCCAGAAAGCCGCCATCCTGCTCCAGCTGCTGCACATGGCATTCAGCCAGGGCATTCTGATTGCGCCCGATAACTACTGTGTGCTTATTCTGCCACAGGTACAGGTAACACTCCCCCGGCTGCAGCCGCTTCAAAAGCACCGCTTCCAGCGCCAGATTGCGATGGGGATTATTGCTGTCACCCTCAATTACGAATAGCTTATCAATCATCACTCATCAGTCCTTATAAATATATTTTAGGCAAATTACTTTATGCAAAATATCTTATGCTAATCAGCTAATCAGCAAATTAACAAATCAGCAAATTAGGCAAGGCTATAGGTCAGCACCGGCTTCCGTGCCGCATTTACCTCGTCAGGACGGCCGATATAGCAGTCATGGGGGGCATGGTGCAGCGCCTCGCCATCAGTTTTGGCTTCCTCCAGAATATTCAGGAAAAGCTCTGCCGCCTTGTCCAAGGTCTCCTTGCTTTCCGTCTCCGTCGGCTCAATCATCAGAGCCTCATGGACAATCAGCGGGAAATACATGGTTGGCGGATGGATGCCGAAGTCCAGCAGCCGCTTTGCCACATCCATGGCAGCTACGCCATAATCATGCTTCAGCTTTTCCAGGGTCATAACAAACTCATGCATGCAGACCGTATCATATGCCATATCATATTTGCCTTTCAAAAGGCTCATCATGTAGTTGGCATTCAGCACCGCATTGGTAGATGCCTCTGGAATACCTTCCTTGCCAAGAGTCAGGATATAGGCAAGGGCACGAACCACCACCAGGAAATTACCGCCAAAGCTGCGCACCTGCCCCATAGAATTGGCTGGCGCAAAAAGGGAATACACCCCATCGGACAGCCTGACCTGAGGCGTTGGCAGGAAATCTGCCAAAAATGCCTTACAGCCTACCGGGCCGCTGCCCGGGCCGCCGCCCCCATGAGGGGTGGAAAAGGTCTTGTGCAGGTTCACATGGACACAGTCAAAGCCCATATCCCCGGGACGAACCACGCCCATAATAGCGTTCAGGTTGGCGCCATCGTAGTAGCACAGACCGCCAGCCTCATGGATAATGCTGGTAATCTCCAAAATATTCGGGTCAAAAATGCCAACCGTATTGGGATTGGTCAGCATAAGGCCGGCAGTATCATCGCCTACTGCTGCCCGCAACGCTTCCAGATCAACGCCCCCATCAGCATTGGATGGCACGGACACCACAGAAAATCCTGCCATCACTGCCGAAGCAGGATTGGTGCCATGGGCGGAATCAGGCACGATAATCTTTGTCCTGCCCTTATCCCCTCTGGACAAGTGATAGTTCCTGATAAGCAGAAGGCCAGTGTATTCCCCATGGGCACCGGCTGCCGGCTGCAAGGTAATGGAATCCATGCCGGTAATCTCTCCCAGCAGCTTTTCCGTCTCATACATGACCTGCAATGCTCCCTGCACGGAATTTTCCGGCTGCAGAGGATGAATTGCCGTAAAGCCCGGCAGGCTGCTCATTTCCTCATTGATGCGGGGATTGTACTTCATGGTGCAGGAGCCCAGAGGATAAAAGCCATCATTTACGCCATGGGTTTCCTTGGCAAGCTCCGTATAGTGCCTGCCCAAATCTATCTCAGCCAGCTCAGGCAGCTTTGGTGCTTCCTGACGCAGCAATCCTTCGGCAAACTCAGCCTCCGGCACATCGCAGCCAGGCAGCAGATCCATGCCCCTGCCGGCCCTGCTTCTTTCAAATAACAGCTCCATCATGCCACCTCCTGGCAAACAGCCTTGATAACCTGTATCAATTTATCAATCTTTTCCTTGGTACAAAGCTCCGTACAGCACCAGAGGATGCCATCTTCCACCGGCAGTCCGCCCAGAATTCCCTCTGCCGCCAAATCCTCCTCCAGAATCTTGGCAGGTATCGGCGTCGTGGTAACAAATTCATGGAAGAACGGCTTGTCAGTCACCAGCTGGAAGCCGGGGATTTTGCACAGCTCACCAGCCAAATAATGGGCATGGGCAGCGGAGCTTACAGCCGCCTGCCGGATGCCCTTTGGCCCCATGGCAGCCAGGTAAACTGCCGCCGTCATGGCGCACAATGCCTCATTGGAGCAGATGTTGGAAGATGCCTTCTCACGGCGGATGTGCTGCTCCCTTGCCTGCAAGGTCAGCACATAGCATCTTTTGCCGTTGGCATCTTTAGTTTCACCCACAATACGCCCCGGCAGCTTGCGCACCATGGCACTTGTAGCAGTCATAAAGCCCAGATAAGGGCCGCCAAAACCAAGCGGCATGCCCAATGGCTGGCCTTCGCCTACGGCAATGTCCACGCCATACTCCCCAGGAGTTTTCAATAAACCCAGCGCAATAGGGTTGACACCCATAATCACCTTGGCACCTGCCTCATGGGCAGCAGCCACCACAGCCTCCATATCCTCAATCACGCCATAATAGTTCGGGCTTTGCACATAGACACAGGCACTGGTCTTGTCAAGAGCTGATTGCAATGCCTCAATATCGGTTGCATAATCAGCCACAGGCAGCACCTTTACCTCTACGCTGCGGCTGGCACAGTAAGTCTTTATTACTGCCAGCACCTTCGGGTCAACAGCCCCGGATACGATAACTCCCTGCTTCTTCCGCTCCTGGCACATGAATACTGCCTCGGCAGCAGCCACAGCGCCATCATACACGGAAGCGTTGGACACATCCATGCCCGTCAGCTGGCACATCTCAGTCTGATACTCAAAGATGGACTGCAATACGCCCTGGCTGATCTCCGCCTGATAAGGAGTGTAGGCAGTGACGAATTCCTCCTTGGAAGTAACGGTCTTGACAATGGATGGAATGTAGTGATTGTAGGCACCGGCACCCCGGAAGATACTGGAAAACACCTTGTTTTTGCCAGCCATGCCGGTGATTTTTTCCCTGACTTCCAGCTCGGTGCAGCCCTCAGGAATATTCAGCTCCTTGAGGCGTACTGACTCCGGCACGGCAGCGTACAGCTCATCAGTGCTGCTCATGCCGATGGCAGACAGCATTTCCTGCCGCTCCTGCAGGGTAGATGGAATATAGCTTCCCATGATTATGCCTCCTCGTTTGCACAGAATTCCTCATAGGCTGCTGCATCCATCAATTCCTCGGTATCAGATACATCCTTTACCTTAATCAGCCACTGCTCATAAGGCTCCTGATTAATCAGGGCTGGCTCGTCAATCAGTCCCTCATTGACCTCTGCTACAGTGCCGCTGACAGGGCTGAATACATCGGACACAGCCTTTACGGACTCCACATCAGCAAAGGACTCGCCGCTGGCTACATCATCGCCCTCCTCCGGCATGTTGATGAAAACAATATCTCCCAGTGCGTCCTGAGCAAAATCTGTCAGGCCTACCACATAGAGTCCGTCTTCTTCCTTTACCCACTCGTGAGATTTGGTATATTTCAGTTCTGCTGGTACGTTTGCCATAATAAATCGCTCCTTTTGCCATATTACATGTAAATATCTCAATAAATTATTTTGCTTGTCAGCTCCGCTTGTAAAAAGGCAGTTCCACAATCTTCGCCTCTATGCGGCGGCCACGGACTTCCACCTCTGCCAAAGTGCCCAAATCCGCCTTGTCCGCAGGCACATAAGCCATAGCAATAGCCTTGCCCAGATACGGGCAGTGGGTGCCGGAAGTAGTAATGCCCACCTCAACATCATCGATGAATACAGGCTGATGTTCACGGATAATGCCCCGGCCCGTCACCTCAAGGCCTACCCTGACCTTCTGAGGCGTACCTGCCGCAAGCATGGCATCCCTGCCGATAAACTCAGGCTTATTCAGCTTGACGCCAAAATCCAGCCCTGCCTCCAGTGGCGTAATCACATCATCCATCTCATGGCCATAAAGCGGCATGGCAGCCTCCAGCCGCAGGGTATCACGGGCACCCAGGCCGCAAGGAATGAGGCCGTACTCCCCACCTGCCTCCATGAGGATTTCCCACAGCCTGGCACCGTTTTCTGCTGCCGTATAAATCTCATAGCCTAGCTCGCCGGTATAGCCGGTACGGGAAATCATGCACTTCAAATCCTTGATATAGACTTCCTCGATAGCGGTGTAATATTTCTTGGGAATGGACTCCTCCGGCAGAAGCTTCGCCATAATCTCCGGCGCCTTCGGCCCCTGCAGGGCCAGCTGGGCAATGCTGTCAGAAATATCCTCAATAGTAGTTCCATCCAGCACATGCTCCTTCATATGTGCCACATCCTTGTGCCTGTTAGCGGCATTGACCACCACCAGGTACTTTTCCTCCCCAAACTTGTACACAATCAGGTCATCCACGCAGCCGCCATTTTCATGGCACATGACGCTGTAGCGGACACGCCCCACAGTCATATTGGTAAAATCATTGGTCAGCATGTGATTGAGGCTTGCCAGTGCCGTAGGCCCGGTGAACATCACCTCGCCCATGTGGGAAACATCAAACAGGCCGCACTTCTCACGGACAGCCATGTGCTCGGCAATTACGCCTGACTTGTACTGCACCGGCAGCAGATACCCGGCAAAGGGCACAATCTTCCCTCCGGCAGCCACATGCACATCATACAGCGGTGTCTTCAATTCCATCTCTATCCTTCCTCTCTCATAACAATAACAATCTCATTTATGCAAACATGCCCGATACTACTTGCAACAGGCATCGTAATTTTCTAAAAATAATAGGCACAGAGGGCAAGCCCTATTTCAGCCTGCCAACTGTGCCCCTGTTTAACACTTTAATTAAGAATAACCAGAGTTCCGTCCAAAACCGGTCCCTTTGCCTGAGAGTTTCTGCAGCCCCTTCGGCGACCTATCCACCACCATCCGGCGATGGGTGTTCTCTCCCGATTTTCTCATCCGGAATATACAATTACATAGAAGGAGTCAGACCAGTCAGGTCAATATCCTCTCCATCCTTTTCCTTCTCCACAACCAGCTCCTGGTACTCAAAGCACTCATGAGCAATATCCTTGTTCAGCCACAGCAGGCAGATCAGGTTCGGAATAGCCATCAGGCCGTTCATGGTATCAGAGAAGTTCCACACGAACTCCAAAGTCTGGGTTGCACCCACGAAAGCCACCAGGCTGAACAATACACGGTAGCCCATGATTACGGCACGGTTGCTTACAAGATACTCAAGCGACTTCTCGCCATAATACTCCCAGCCCAGAATGGTGGAAAAAGCAAAGAGAGCCAGAGCGATGGAAACAATATACTTGGCAGCCTCGCCAAATACAGAGGAGAAAGCCAGGATAGTCAGGTTAGCACCGGAAACCGCCTTGCCGGTTGCAGGGTCAATAGTGCCCAGCATGCCGGAGGAAGCGATAACCAGGCCGGTCAGCGCACAGATAATCATGGTATCAAAGAAAGTACCGGTCATGTTTACATAACCCTGACGGGAAGCATGGTCAGTCTTGGCAGCAGCTGCTGCAATAGGAGCAGAACCAAGGCCTGCCTCGTTGGAGAACACGCCCCGGGCAATACCCCAGCGCATGGAGGTCAGCATAGAAGCTACGATAGAACCACCAACACCACCGGCAACTGCATCAGGAGCAAAAGCCATGCGGAAAATCTCAGCAATACCTGCCGGCAAAGCAGAAGCATTGACAACAATAACAATCATAGCGGCTACAAAATAGAAAGCAGCCATAGCAGGAACAATCACGCTGGAAACAGCACCGATGCTGCGGATGCCCCGAAGCAGCACCGCCAGGCAGCAGGCAACAAGAATCACTCCTACAACCACCGGACTAAGGCCAAGGCTTGCCTCAAAGGCGGAAGAAATGGAATTCGCCTGAGTCATATTGCCGATACCGAAAGAAGCACAAACAGCAAAGAGGGCAAACAAGCCAGCCAGGGCACTGCCGATAGCCTTGTTGCCAAAGCCGTACTTCATAGCGTACATCGGCCCACCGGCCATCTCGCCTACGCTATTGGTCTTCCTGTACTTTACTGCCAGCACGGACTCACCATACTTGGTGGAAAGACCAAAAGCTGCGGAAATCCACATCCATACCAGGGCACCAGGACCGCCCAGCACCATGGCCGTGGAAACACCTACGATATTGCCGGTGCCCACAGTAGCGGAAAGAGCCGTCATCAAAGACTGGAACGGGCTGATATCACCAGCACTATTATCACGCTTGCTGACAATCATCTTCAACGCATAAGGAAGATTGCGCCAAGGCAAAAACTTCAGCCTTATCGTCAGGAAAATACCTGTACCTACCAGGAACGCCAGCATCACCGGCCCCCAGACAAAATCATTAATATCTGCCATCAATGTTACAAAGTCCATAAAGCATAACCTCCAAATATCACCGGCAGCCTCACCACAAGCCGCCGGAAAACTCACCTTACCACCATAAATGCCAATATTCCAAAAATAACAGCCATGACATTAAATAATAGCCATAAAAAAATCCGTGCCGCTTGCCAAGCAGCACGGAACAACGTCGTCCAAATAATATTTATTTGTGAAATGCATTTCCTTTTGACAAGTATTTTATACCATAAATCACAGAGCCATGTCAATAAATCCGCCTCATGTATACATAACTCTTGCCCGAGGGAAAATTGTATACAAAATGCAGCTTCCCGGCTTACCCAAGTGAACCATTTTATTCAACAGCCCTGCCGCCCACAAATACCTGCCGTACATTCAGGTCCCTGTCCAGCAGCACAATATCCGCCCTCTTGCCGGAGGACAAGCTGCCGCAGCAGTCAAAGATGCCGATGGAACGGGCCGGGGTTTCCGAGGCGCTCCGCACCGCAGCCTCAAGAGGTATCTGCATCTCCTGCACGGCATTTTTCAGGCACAGCATCAGATTGGTAACAGAACCGGCAATAGTGCCATCCGCCAGGGTAGCAAGATTGCCCTTTACCTTTACTGCCTGGCCTCCCAGGGTATAATCCCCGTCCGCCAGCCCGGCAGCCCTCATGCTGTCGCTGATGAGGCACACCCTGTCACTGCCGAACAGCTTGAAGACAGCACGCACCATGGCAGGGTGGATGTGCACCCCGTCACAGATGAGCTCCACATAGGCACCGGCATCAGCTGCCGCCCCCTGCACCCCCGGCTTCCTGTGATGAAAGGGCAGCATGGCATTGAACAGGTGGGTAACGTGATTTGCCCCTGCCCGAAAAGCCGCCATGGCAGCATTATAATCAGCCACCGTATGCGCCAATGACACATTGACCTCATCCCGGACAGCCTCAATAAACTCAATAGCCCCCGGCTCCTCCGGGGCAATATCCACCAGGCGTATCCTGCCCCCGGACTCCCTGTTCAGCTCCCGGAACAAAGCCGCATCACAAGGGATGATATTCTCCGCTGCCTGGGCACCCTTGTTGGCAGGGCTGATAAAAGGCCCCTCCATGTTGACACCTGCAAAATGAGCCCCTGTATCACCCTGATAAGCCCCGATATTCGCCATGATTTTGTGCAGCTCCGGCAGGGACATGGTCATAGTGGCAGGGCAGATAGTGGTAACCCCCTGCCCGGCCTGATACTCCGCCAATGTCTTTATGGTATCAGGCTCCGCATCACAGAGATCCGCCCCCATGCAGCCGTGGAAATGGATATCCACCAGCCCGGGGATAGCATACAGGGCATCATCCCCTGCCACATCATTTCCTGCTGCAGCCTCCCCCGTCAGGGACACATCCTTGATAATGCCATCCTCAAAGCTGATGCTGCCACTGACAAACTCATGCTGCTCCGTATAGACAAGCACATTATTTATTTCCATCCAGGCACCTCCAGACCGCCCGCCAAAATTCCATAACTCCTATCTATCAACCGCCCGGCTCACCAATATCATCCGGGCAGCGATAAAAAAGCCAATACCCTTATATCAGTGATAACGCTGCCTCATCAGCAATCAGGGTAACATCATTGTGCATCTGCAAGATAGAGGCAGGCACCTGCGGAGTTACCGGGCCGAAAAACGCCTTCTTCACGATTTCCGCCTTGTCCGCACCGCTGACAATCACCACGATTTTCTTGGCCTGCATGATGGTCTTGATGCCCATGGTATAGGCCTTTTTCGGTACATCCTCCGCACTGGCAAAGAACCGCTTGTTGGCATTGATGGTAGTCTCCGTCAGCTGCACGCAGTGCACGTCCTTCTCAAAGGCAGCCCCCGGCTCATTGAAGCCGATATGGCCGTTGTGCCCCAGGCCAAGAAGCTGCATATCGATGCCCCCCAGCTCATGAATCAGGGCGGAATAGCGGCGGCACTCCGCTGCCTCGTCCATCTCCATGCCGTTAGGCAGGTATGTCCTGCCCGGATTGATATTGACACGGGTAAAGAGGTGCTGATTCATAAAATAGCGGTAGCTCTGGTCATTTTCTGCGTCCAGCCCCTTGTACTCGTCGAGATTTACAGAAGTCACCTCGGAAAAATCAAGGTCACCCTTCTTGTACCACTCCACCAGCTGGTCATAGGTGCCAACAGGAGATGAGCCCGTGGCAAGCCCCAGCACGCAGTTAGGCTTCATAATCACCTGGGCAGACAGCATATTTGCCGCCTTCCTGCTCATGTCCTTGTAATCCTTTGCCTTGTAGATTCTCATGTCAATTCCTCCTCAACGCCTTCAATGTATTGCCATGCAAGGCTTCCTTGATATAATGGTTGCTCTGCATATACTTGGTATAAATAATATCCTGCAAGACCAGCAGGGGAAACTGGGGCGAAATGGCATTGCCGTAGTCCAGCCTCTGATAGGACGGCACCAGCACCACCTCGTCGCAGAAATCACTGAGTCCCTCCCGGTTGTACGCCGTCACCAGCATGGTCCTCGCCCGGTTCCTGTGAGCCGCCTGCAGCATGTACAGCACATCCTCGGTAGTGCCGCTGATGCTCAGCCCGATGACAAAGCATTTCTTGTTCATGAACACCGTCTGCATCCGCATCCTGTCCTCATAGACAATGGAATCAATATTGATGCCGATGCGCATAAACCTCAGCTCCATTTCCTCCGCCGCCATGCCGGAGCTGCCCTTGCCGCAGACCACTACCCTTTCATACTGGCTGATGTACTTCACAATCCTGTCAATCTGCTTCTCATCAATCAAGTCGTATTCCTTGTTCAGCAAATCCTCATAGATGGACAGGACGCCCTTGGTCACATTGGTCATAGCGGAACGCTTCTTCAGCTTCTGGTTCCTGTACTCAAAAGCAAACTCCCTGTAGCCGCTGAAGCCGCTTTTCTTGGCAAACCGGGAAAGGGTGGCCTCCGACACAAAAAGCCGCTCCGCCATGGCACTGGCAGACATGTCCACATCCTCGTTATTGGCAATAAAAAAATCTGCCACCTTCTTCTCAGCCGGGCTGAACTGCTTATAATTCACATCAATCATGGGAATAATCGAACGCTGCCTGGCTGCCATACCCTTCCCCTCCTTATCACAATTATATCGACGATATGCCAGTACCAACTACACTGCCTCAATGCCGTGCCCTGAAATTATAATAAGCCCCCAGCATACCGGCATCATTCCCCAGAGACGCAAAAGCCAGCCTGGTATGCTTCCGCACGCTTTCCACCAGATACCTGTCCAGCGCCTCATTCAGCCGGGGCGCAAGATATTCCTGCTGCGCCATGATGCCGCCCCCCAGCACCACCACCTCAGGATTAATAATATAGCACACATTGGCAATCCCCCGTGCCAGCACATCCACCATATTATCAATAGCCTCCTGGCAAATGGCATCACCAGCCTGAGCCTGGCTGAACACCCTCTTGCCGTTCCACTCTGATACAGGCTCAGACTTGGCTTCAGCCACCCTCTCCACCATGGCACTGGTAGCACCCTGCCGCTCAAACCGCTCCCCCTTGTCGATGTGCATATAGCCCACCTCAAAGGCACTATGGGAAAACCCGTGATACACCCTGCCATCGGCAATCAGGCAGCCGCCGATGCCGGTCCCCACCGTCATCACCACGGCACTGTGGGTTCCCTTGGCCGCACCTGCCACCCCCTCTGCCAGCCCGGCGCAGTTCACATCGTTTTCCACCTCACAAGGGATGTGAAACCTGGCTTCCACTGCCTCCTTGTGATTGATGCCCGTATATGCAGGTATCAGGGGATTGGCAAAAATTATCCTGCCTGTTTCGCAGTCCACCATACCGGCACTAGAAATACCAACGCCCTTGATTTCCTGCCGTGCCACATAGTGCTCCACGATGCCCAGCACCTTGTCACGGATGGAAGTACCTCCCAGCTGCGCCTCGGTAGCTATCTCATTGCGCTCCGTCAAAACACCATTTTCATCCACCAGACCGTATTTAATAGCCGTACCGCCGATATCTATTGCTATATACATTTGCCTGCCCCCTGCTCAAATCAATTACCTATAGCACCATGCCTATATTCATATCTGAATCCATATCCACATTCATGACTATGCCTATTATTATAACATGAAGCAGTCAGATTTTTACCTTGAAAATCACTTTTTTTACCAGCTCAGGCTTACCTGCCTGCACCCCTGTCATGTGCCCGTCACTAGGATAGCAGATGAGAAAATCCCCCGGCCGGAGCACCAAAGAAGCGTTTTTCTCCCCCTCCAGGGGCAGGAAATCATCCTGCTCCACATAACGCCCTGCCGCAAGGTTGCCGGTAAAATTCACATCAATCCGCTCCGTGCCTGACAAAATCAGGTGCACATCCAGATACTCCCGGTGCGCCTCCCAGAACCTTGCCTCCGGCTCCGTGGTCATATACTCCGTGCGATTAAAGAAAAGCTCTTTCCCCTCAATCTCATGGGAGCCCTTGCCATAGCTCAGCAAATTATGCTCACGGGCATAAGCAAAGCACTTCTGCACATTTTCCGGCAAAAAAGCATATTCCCCTGTATTATGGATATTGCCAAAAATCATCTCACTAGCTCCTTTCACTGCCTCAAAAAATTCAGGTATCATACACAGTAGTATGCTGCGGCACCTGGTTTTTCCTGCCTGTCAGGCTGCTCCACAGCATGCTGGCAGGAACGCCTACCACCAAAGATACCAGGATGGAAATAATGGAGTAGGACCAGAATGTAACAGTGCCAGGCGGCAGGAAATACTTGACGAATACCAGCACAGCCGTAGCTGCCAAAAAGGCCACAAAAGTACCTGCGGCATTGGCCACCTTGGTAAAAGCCCCCAGGATAAAGGCACCAACCAGAATGCCCAGCACCAGCCCCATAAAGCCGTTGAACCACTCATAGGCGGATTTTACGCCGCCATTGGCCAGCACCATGGACACCACGATGGCAAAAATCCCCACTGCCAGGGACACCCAGCGGCCAATCTGCGTCTGCCGCTCAAAGGAGATTTCCTGCTTGGAAAGGGTAGCCAGAATATCCATGGTCCAGCTGGAAGACACTGCATTCAAGCCCGTGGACAGGGTGGACTGTGCCGCCGCATAGATGGCTGCCAGCAGAAGTCCTGCCATGCCGATAGGCAGCTCAAAGGAAATGTAGGAGGCAAAAATCTGATCCTGTGCCGCAGCCACCGGCAGAGGATTTGCCTGGTAGAACTTGTACAAACCAGTACCAATAAGATAAAAGACCGTAGCGATAAAGATAGAAAGGCAGCCGTTGGCCAGCATCATCTTATTCAGTTTCTTCATATCGGTAGTAGTGGTAAAACGCTGCACAATATCCTGGCTGGAAATATAGGAGCCCATGGTATTGAAACCGGCACCCACAATCATGATAAACACGCTGTCCTTCAGGATATTGATATCAAACAGCGGCTGGGACGGAGACAGGAACTTGTCCTCGCTGGTAAAAGCCGTCATGATGGCGCCGAAGCCCCCATCCAGATGGTACAGAAGATAAACGAAAGCAAAGGTCACCCCCACCAGCAGCACGGAGCCCTGCATAAAATCAGTCCACAGCACGGACTTCAGGCCGCCTGTATAGGAATAGATAATGGCGATAACGCCCATGACAACAATCAGCACATTTACATCCAGCCCCGTCAGGCTTGCCAGCACCATGCACGGCAGGTACATGATGATGGACATGCGCCCAATCTGATAGATGATGAACATAACCGCCCCCAGCACCCTGAGTGCCTTGCTCTTGAACCGCAGCTCCAGATAATGATATGCCGTATCAATATCCAGCTTGCTGTAAATCGGCAGGAAATACCGGATAGTCAGCGGAATTGCCAGCAGCATGCCCAGCTGGGCGAACCACATCAGCCATGTTCCGGCAAAAGAAATTCCCACCAGGGACAAAAAGGAAATCGGGCTCAGCAGTGTCGCAAAAATCGATACGGAAGTAACCCACCAGGGAATCGTGCCATCCCCCTTGAAATACTCTTTCCCCTTCATGTCCTTTTTGGCGAAATGCACGCCAAACAGCAGAACGGCAATCAGGTAGATTACCAGCACCGCCAAATCAATATTAGTGAACCCCTGCATTAAGCTATACCCCTCTCTTTACAGATACCCCGGGCAGCAGATGCTTTCCCCAAAGCACCTGCCACCGCCTATAACACCCTGCTAAAATCGCCTATTACTTGCTTATTACTTGCCTATTGCCTGAAATATTGCTTGCCTATTAAATGCCTATTGTTTGCCTGTTACCTGCCTGTTTTATGTGCTTACAAAAACTTCTCCCGTGCCTCACGCACCATTCTTGCTGCTTCCTCAGCAATGGCGGCATCCGCCTCAGTCAGCTCTGCCAGCGGCGCACGGACGCTGCCGATGTCCAGCCCCTCGTTAATCTTCAGCATAGCCTTGATAACGGCATACATGTTGCCATGGGCGGAGCACATCTTGTAGATAACCTCGTTGGCGGCATACTGGATTGGCATAGCCTCTGCCAGCCTGCCCTCACGCACCAGCTCATCCATCTTCAGGAACAGCTCCGGCATGACGCCATAGGTGCCGCCGATGCCTGCCTCGGCACCGATTACCCTGCCGCTGATAAACTGCTCATCCGGGCCGTTGAACACGATGTAGTCCTCACCGGCTGCTGCCTTGAACATCTGAATATCCTGCACCGGCATGGAGGAATTTTTCACACCGATAACCTGCGGATTTTTCCGCATTTCAGCAAAGAGGCTGCCGGTCAGCGCCACGCCTGCCAGCTGCGGAATGTTGTAGATAACAAAGTCAGTCTTCGGTGCAGCGGAGCTAATATCGTTCCAATACTTGGCAATGGCATGCTCCGGCAGGCGGAAGTAGATTGGCGGTATGGAGGCAATGGCATCCACCCCCAGGCTTTCTGCGTGGCGGGCCAGCTCCATGCTGTCCTTGGTATTGTTGCAGGCCACATGGGCAATCACGGTCAGCTTACCCTTTGCCACCTGCATGACATTTTCCAGCACAACCTTCTTGTCCTCAACGCTCTGGTAGATGCACTCCCCGGAGGAGCCGTTTACATACACGCCCTTGACGCCCTTATCAATGAAATACTGTGCCAGCTGCTGCACCCTCTCCGGGCTGATTTCACCAGCCTCATCGTAGCAGGCATAAAATGCCGGAATAACGCCCTTGTACTTGTCCAGATTTCTCATGATTGCTTTTCTCCTTTTCTGTAGCTTCTCTTTTTAATCTTCTCTCTAAAAAATAAATCAATTTATCTGACTATCGCTTTTTATCACGTTGCTGCATTACTGTCCCATTGCCGTACCGGCACCGTGTTATGCAATACTGCATTACTGCAATACTGCATTACTCCAGCACTTCAGCAAACCTTCTGGTAATAACCTGCGGCCGGGTAATAATTGAGCCTACCACGGCACAGTAAGCCCCCAGCTCAATCACCCTTTTCAGCTTTGCCGGGGTGTCCACATTGCCCTCTGCGATTACAGGATGCTTCACCTTGGCAATGATTTCACGCAGGATGGCAAAATCATCTGCCTCGATTTTATCCCCCTTGCTCTGAGGCGTATAGCCCACCATGGTAGAGCCGATAAAATCAAAGCCAAGCTCATCCGCATGCACCGCCTCTGCCACCGTAGAGCAGTCCGCCATGAACAGCTGCTCAGGGTACTTTGCCTTCGCCGCCTTGAACAGCTCATCCAGGGTAATGCCGCCGGGACGGGAATTGATAGTGGCATCCAGGGCGATAATCTCAGGCTTCACCGCCATCAGCTCATCAATCTCCTGCATGGTAGGCGTAATGTACACCTCCGCCCCCTCATAATCACGCTTGATGATGCCGATAATCGGCAGATTCACATTCTGCTGTATCTCCCTGATATCCTCCACGGTATTGGCGCGGATGCCACTGGCACCGCCCTCCTGGGCAGCCACCGCCATGCGCCCCATGATAAAGGACGAATGCAGCGGCTCATGAGGCAGTGCCTGACAGGAGACTATCAGCTTGCCCTTCAGGGCTGCCACCCTTGCGGCTACGGACTCTTTAGCCTCTTTCGAATCTGTTTCCCTCATCTGCTCTTTTGTATCACTCATTACTACTCCTCCTCGAGTAAATTTGCGCTTAATTGCTTTTCATTTATTTCCTGCTTGATTCTGTGCCTATTATATGGCTGCTGAAAGAACAAGTCAATCTTATCGCCACTTTTGGAAATTACTTTCAATATATGCGCAAAAATAACCTAAAATACATGGTAACGGCATGGTTTTGGCATGTTTTTGCCTGCTGGCAAGGAAAGTTCTTTCCGCAGTGCCAAACTGTTACTTAGCGATGATGTTTTGCTTGTGTAGCAAGCAAAATAGGCGTAAGTGGAAAACGGAGACTGAGGTACAGGGCGGACCGTTTGTGGTGAATGTAGAAAAAGTATGTCCGTCCCGGGAGCCCGTGCCACAAACTTTCATCAAGTCATTTATTGGTACATCCAGCCCCATCCATGTCCGGTCTGAACAGAGTCCACAAACTTCCAAACGCAAAAAAGAGGCTACCTTGCAGTAACCTCTCTTGCTCTAACCGGCAACTTCCTATC
>OBLI01001964.1_pt1 | contig 18543 bp, 15 predicted proteins | sample 1519701 | NCBI WGS metagenome assembly OBLI01 (sample SAMEA3663005, study PRJEB22513) | pig gut metagenome | biome: pig gut; feature: pig-associated habitat; material: faeces | place: France | collected 2012 | reverse complement strand
AGTTGGCAGTTAGTTCACGATGAGCGTTGCAAATGTTTGCGGAACATAGTTTGTGTATTTTGTCAATTACAAAATTTGAAAACATTTTTTGACACCCGGATCATATAATATAGGGAAAGAATACAGGACCGGGGAATGTATGCAGAAATTCCTGACATTGAAAAAGTATCATGGATTAGGCAATGATTATCTGGTGCTTGATCCGAATAAGAATGAGATCCGGATGCAGGAACGTCATATTGTGCGGATGTGCAGGCGCAATATCGGTGTGGGGGCAGATGGAATACTGTATGGACCACTGATGGAGCATGGAAAAATCTATGTGAAGATCTTTAATCCGGATGGAAGTGAAGCGGAACGGAGTGGAAATGGTGTCCGTATTTTTGCAAAGTATCTGTTAGATGAGGGCTACATAAAAAGAAAATCGTTTGTGCTGACGACAAAGGCAGGCGATGTGACGATTGAATTCTTAAGTGAAGATGGAAGCCGGATGCGTGTCAATATGGGGCAGGCACGGTTTGCAGGTGCTCCACTGCCAAGGATTAAAAAGCGGGATGGAAGTCTGGTCACGGATGAGATCGTCAATGAACCATTGATCTTTCACGATAGCCTCTACAATGCAACCTGTGTTTCGATGGGGAATCCGAACTGCGTCATTATGATGGAAGAAGTCAATGATAAAAAGGCGAAGGCGCTCGGACCGTATGTAGAGAATGCGCCTTATTTTCCACAGCGGATCAATATGCAGCTTTGCCATGTGATCGATAAAGGGCATATTCAGGTAGAAATCTATGAGCGGGGAGCCGGATATACGTTAGCGTCCGGAACAGGTGCCTGTGCAGCGGCAGCGGCGGCTTACCGGATGGGACTGACCGGTGCAGATGTCCGTGTGGAGATGCCGGGCGGGGATCTGCGCGTGGAGATTGCGGATGATATGACGGTATATCTGACCGGCGAGGTGGAGAAAATTGCCTCGATTGAGGTCGCAGAGAACTTTTTTGCTTAAAAAAGTTTTGACATTTACGGCTACAGTGTATAGAATAGAAAAAGCGACATTTGTCAGAGTTTGTGACGTGACAATGAAAGGAACGAAGGACAATGAAAAAAATTCTTGATGTGATAACAGAGGAAATGGTCAGTGCATTTGAAGCAGCCGGACTGGATGCAAAGTATGCAAAGGTCACTCTGTCAAACAGACCGGATCTGTGTGAGTATCAGTGTAATGGTGCAATGGCGGCAGCGAAGGAATATAAAAAGGCACCGATCATGATCGCGGAGGCGGTTGTAGAGCAGTTACAGGGCAATCCGATGTTTGAGATGGTCGAGGCAGTAAAACCGGGATTTATGAATCTGAAGATCTCTAAGGAGTATCTGGCAGGATATTTACAGGAGATGCAGGCAGACGAAGAGCGCCTTGGCTGTGAGAAGACAGAGCATCCAAAGCGCATTATGATCGACTACGGCGGACCAAACGTTGCAAAGCCATTACATGTCGGACATCTGCGCTCTGCGATCATCGGTGAGAGTATCAAGCGGATCGGTAAGTTTATGGGACATGAGATGATCGGAGATGTCCACTTAGGCGACTGGGGACTTCAGATGGGACTGATCATTACGGAACTGAAGCTTCGTCAGCCGGATCTGGTTTATTTTGATGATTCTTATGAAGGAGAGTATCCGAAGGAAGCTCCGTTTACGATCTCTGAACTTGAAGATATCTATCCGACCGCAAGCGGAAAGTCGAAGGTCGATGAGAAGTTCAAGGAAGAAGCGATGCAGGCAACGTATGAGTTACAGCATGGCAGACGTGGCTATCAGGCATTGCTTTCCCATATCCTGAATGTTTCGGTTACCGACTTGAAGAAGAACTATGAGAATCTGAACGTTTCCTTCGAATTGTGGAAGGGTGAGTCCGATGCCCAGCCATATATTCCTGCCATGGTGCAGAAGATGAAGGATGACGGTTATGCATATATCAGCGATGGAGCATTAGTTGTTGATGTCAAGGAAGACACGGATACAAAGGAAATCCCGCCATGTATGATCTTAAAGTCAGATGGAGCATCCTTATATAATACGACGGATCTTGCAACGATCGTCTGGAGAATGAAGGATTATCATCCGGATAAGATCATCTATGTGGTAGATAAACGTCAGGAACTGTATTTTACCCAGGTGTTCCGCTGTGCGAGAAAGACACATCTGGTAGACGAGAATACTGAGTTACAGTTTTTAGGCTTTGGTACCATGAATGGCAAGGACGGCAAGCCGTTTAAGACAAGAGAAGGCGGTGTCATGCGTTTAGAGACACTGATCTCCGGTATCAATGAAGAAATGTATAAAAAGATCACGGAAAACCGTACGATGGACGAGGCAGAGGCACGTGAAACAGCAAAGGTCGTAGCACTTTCCGCAGTAAAATATGGAGATCTGTCGAATCAGGCATCCAAAGATTATATTTTCGATATGGATCGTTTCACTTCCTTTGAAGGAAATACCGGACCATACATCCTTTATACGATCGTGCGTATGAAGTCCATCCTGAATAAATACAAAGCAGCAGGAAAAAATGCGGATCATGCAAAGCTGCTTCCTGCACACTCTGAGAGCGAGAAGGCTTTGATGTTAGTTTTAAGCAGATTTAACGGCATGATGGAGAATGCATTTGAAGAGGTTGCACCACATAAGGTATGCTCTTATGTGTATGATCTTGCAAATGCTTTGAACCATTTCTACCATGAGACAAAGATCATGGCAGAAGAGCAGGAAGAAATCCAGGCCTCCTATATCCGTTTATTAGAGCTGACAAAGCGTGCATTAGAGATCTGTATCGATGTACTTGGCTTCTCTGCACCGGAACGGATGTAATGCAGATGGAAAAAGTATATCTGAAGGATAATTATAAGGGTGCTATCTTTGATCTGGATGGCACTCTTTTCGATTCGATGGGAGTCTGGCGGCAGATTGATGTGGATTTCCTTGGAAAGCGCGGATTTGAGGTGCCGGATGATTATCTGAAAGCGATCACAGCGAAGAATTTTAAGGATGCGGCGGATTACACGATCGCACGATTTGACCTGAAGGAATCACCGGAAGCGATCATGGATGAATGGTTTGCAATGGCAATCCATGCATATACCTATGAAGTGCCGTTAAAACCATATGTACGGGCGTATTTAGAAAAGCTGAAACAGAATGGGGTAAAGATCGCGGCAGCCACATCTTCGGACGAACGGTTGTTTTATCCGTGTATGGAGCATCATGATATTTTACAGTATTTTGATGCATTTGCAGTAACGACAGAAGTAAAGCGTGCGAAGGGATTCCCGGATGTCTATGACTGTGCTGCCGCAAAAATTGGCCTGAAAGCAGAGAAATGTGTGGTCTTTGAGGATATTTTAAAGGGTATTGAAGGTGCGAAAATGGGTGGATACCATACGGTTGGTGTAGAGGATATCCACTCTTCTTACGAGAAGGATGCAATCCGGGAACTGGCAGATGTGTATATTATTTCCTTTGAACAACTGTTATAATGGTAGAAATTATACAGAATGTATGATTTTTACGATAATTTTACGAAAGCGTTGACGCTGCATATGGTAAGATGGTACTATTGTACCATAAAAAGAAGAGGCATATGGAAAATGTCTCTTCTTTCCTGTTTGGAATTAAGTATATGTGGCATAAATACATGTAGGGAGATTATCTGGTATAAACGGATTAGAGAGAGGATGGAACACAAGATGAAGAAATGGAGCATTGTTTTTTTGACCGGTATTGTATCAATGGGAATGTTTTCCGGCTGCGGAAAAGTTGCTGCGCAAAAACAGGTAGATGGACTGGAAGCAATTAACAGCACGGAGAATGCGACAGAGACTACCGGTAAGGTATCCCTGACGCTCTGGGGTGCGAAGGAAGATAAGGAGCTTCTGACACAGATCGTAGATAACTTTAAGCAGGAATATGCAGGACAGGCAGATTTTGACATTACAATTGGGGAACAGTCAGAATCTGAATGCCGCGATGTTCTGCTCGGTAATGTAGAAGAAGCTGCGGATGTATTTACATTTGCAGATGACCAGTTAATGGCACTGGCAGCATCCGGGGTATTAAAGCCGGTTGAAAATGCAGATGCGGTCAAGTCTGCAAATGCAGAGGGTGCGGTAACAGCAGCATCCATCGGAGATGATCTGTATGCCTATCCACTGACTGCGGATAACGGATATTTTATGTTTTATGATAAATCCGTATTCAGTGATGAGGATGTAAAGACCTTAGACGGCATGTTGAATGCTGCCACAGCCGCAGGGAAGAAGGTCGCCATGGACTGGAGCTCCGGCTGGTATCTGTATTCTTTCTTTGGAAATACAGGCATGGAGCTGGGCTTAAATGAGGATGGTATTTCTAATCATTGTGACTGGAATTCCACGGATAATAAGATCAAGGGTGTAGATGTTGCGCAGGCAATGCTTGCAATTTCTGCGAATCCGGGATTTATCAATACAAATGACGAAGGATTTACAGCCGGAGCAAAGGATGGCAGTATTGCAGCCGGAATCAGTGGTGTCTGGTCAGCAACGGAATTACAGAAGGCATGGGGCAAGAACCTCGGTGCAGCAAAGCTCCCAACCTATACCTGCGGGGATGCACAGGTACAGATGGCATCCTTTGCCGGGTATAAGCTGGTTGGCGTGAATTCTTATTCAAAGCATACGGACTGGGCAACGAAGCTTGCTGAGTGGATCACCAGTGAAGAGAATCAGAAGCTGCGTTTTGAAATGCGCGGACAGGGTCCGGCCAATACGAATGCGGCTTCCGCAGATGAAGTGAAAAAGTCCCCTGCAATACAGGCATTGATCGCACAGAGTGAGTTTGCGAGCTTACAGCGAATTGGTAATAATTACTGGTCACCGATTGCGGAATTTGGTGCATCCATGGCACAGGGCAATCCTTCCGGTAAGGATTTACAGGAACAGTTAGATACGATGGTCGAGGGCATTACAGCCTCGAATGCACAGTAAGGGAGGATGATGTTGATGAAGAATGCAAATAATACATCAAATACAAAGAAACGCCGGAGCAGTATACGAACCATGATTATGGTTCCGGTTATGGTTCTTGGTATTGTGTCAATCATATCGAATATCATGGCGATCCGTAATATCAACAACGTAAATAACAATGCGTCAGAGATCGCAGATGTACATATGTCAGAGATTACGAAGCTTGCTGCCATCCAGGAAAAGACACAGAACATCCACAAGCTGGCATTATCCCATATCATTGCAACGGATTTTGATACCATGATCGGTATTGTAGGTGACATCGAGGCGAAGGAAACAGAGGTAGAAGAAAACTTAAAGGATTATGCACCGTATGTTTCCGAAGAGGATGTCGATAATTACAATACACTGATCAAAAATTACAAGTCTTTTAAAAAGGCAATCGTTAATCTGATGGCATACAGTGCAAAGGGTGATACGGCAGGAGCGTATGCGTGTGCAAATGGCGATGTTGCTGACGGTGGTACTGCAATGCAGACGGCCATGGACAATATGAGTGTCAATATCAATGCAGCCGCACAGGAATCCCGCGACCAGCTTTCTGCTGTCTATGCAACCGCATTGACGACGAATATTATCACGATTATGATCAGTATTATTTCGATTATTGGAGCATCCGTTATTGTTATGCGCCATGTTATCCGTCCGGTAAAGAAAGTGGCGAAGGAATTATCTGTGATCATTTCGGATATTGACCGCAGGGAAGGCGATCTGACGAAGCGTGTAACTGTGAAGTCAAACGACGAGATTGGAGCACTTGGACGTGGTATCAATACCTTTATGGAAAAGTTACAGAATATTTTCAATACGATCACAAAGAACTCAACCAGAATGGATATTGTCGTAAGTGAAGTATTAGGAAGCGTCCATACTTCCAATGACAGTGCATCGGATCTTTCCGCACTGACGGAAGAACTTGCAGCAACCATGCAGGAGGTCGCAAACAATGCAGCTACGATCAATGGCAATGCCGAGTCTGTAAGTCAGGAAGTACAGCATATTGCAATGAAGTCAAATGAGATCAATGACTACTCAAAGAATATGAAGCAGCATGCAGACAATATGGAGAATACTGCACGTATCAATATGGAACAGATCAGCCAGAAGGTAAACGAGATCTTAGATGTCTTAAATTATGCGATCGAAGAAAGCAGCAGCGTAGATCAGGTGAACTCTCTGACAAATGAGATCTTAAGTATTTCCAGTCAGACGAACCTGCTTGCATTGAATGCTTCAATCGAGGCAGCAAGGGCAGGAGAGGCAGGTAAGGGATTTGCAGTTGTGGCGGGCGAGATCAGCAACCTTGCAGATTCCAGCCGTGATACAGCTAATAATATCCAGCAGATCAATACGGTCGTAACGAATGCCGTTCATAATCTTGCCGAGAATGCCAACAATCTGGTTTCCTATATGACAGAGTCCATCCTGCCACAGTTTGAATCCTTTGTTACAGCAGGTGGGGAATATCGTGACAATGCAACTTACATTGAAGCTACGATGAATGAATTCAATGAGAAGACAGATGAACTGAAGAGTGTTGTTGCAGAGATCGCATCTTCCATCCAGTCCATCACATCTGCGATTGAGGAAGGTGTACGTGGTGTAACCGGAGCTGCAGAAAGTACACAGGTTCTGGTAGAGGATATGGACAATATCACAAGACGTATGGATGAGAATAAAGAGATTGCTGGAGATTTACAGCAGGAGGCAACGATCTTTAAAAAGTTATAATATCGAATCTGTAAAGGGTATAGAAAAACGACAGTTTTGGGAAAACTCCAAACTGTCGTTTCTTAGTATCTGTTTCGTATCAGCTGTTACTTTATCTGGTGTATAGCGGTATTTTTCAGAAAGGATGCTTTAATAACCAAGTTCTTCTCCGATCAGAAATACTTTGATTCTGCCCGGAATACCGCTGCGTCTTGTAATAACCGTCTGGTTGCAGATGCAGTCCGGAGACAGGCAGTCTGCGCATACACCGGTGATTGCACAAGGGGTATGTTTATTTAAACGGTTGCAGTTCATCGGAGAGGCAGTATTGTGGACACGTAACAAAGCATCCTGCTCATTACGGCATACCTTGTTCATGCCGGCTAAGATAAAGACGGTCTTTGGACCATAGATGAGTGCCGCAGCACGGTTACCGTTTCCATCGACGTTGATCAGTTCGCCATCCATGGTGATCGCATTGGTGCTCATAAAGTAGTAGTCTGCAGAAAGTGCTTTATGATAGATCTCGGTTGTTTCTTCCGGTGACGTTGCTGTGCTTCTGTCATAAAGGGTGATAGAGGGATTATTCTGAAGTGAATCTAACATGCCACTTTCACTTAGGGTCATGGAACCGCCATAGCTGACGGTACATCCTTCGCTCAGATAGCTGTTTAATTTTTCAACAGCTTCTTTTGCCGTCTCGAAATAAAAGCCTTCCATCTGCCGCTTTTCAAGATTTATTTTAATAGTTGCAGCAACATTCTTATAATAGGTACTTTTTGGATTCATTGGGATACTTCCTTTCATATGTTAAATTCGCAGTGTCAGTTTGCTGACGGACAGAACTTGTTCTGTTTGATTCGCACTATCAAACATTGCGCGATATACTAATTACGATTTCTCTGTGCAAAGCACTCTCGAAATCGCAACAAACATTCGCAATTCGAGCTGTCGCTCTGCTTGCTCATATTTGTTTATCTGTCAAATAAATCAGTAATAATATCTGCAAGCAGACATATTACTGATTTGCTTGACAGAATTATTATAACATAAAATAATACTTGTGAAAAAGCAAATATTCTGCTATATTTCCTAATGGAACAAAAAGCTTGTGCCTGTGCACACTTGGCACAAACTCGATTTACAAAAACGTGTGCGGAAATGGAGAACATTATGACAAAAATTGATATTATTTCAGGATTTTTAGGAGCTGGTAAGACGACCTTCATCAAGAAAATGATCGAAGAGGCGTTCGGAGGCGAGAAGATTGTATTAATAGAAAACGAGTTTGGTGAGGTTGGAATTGATGGCGGATTTTTAAAGGACGCCGGAATTGAGATTACAGAGATGAACTCCGGCTGCATCTGCTGTTCACTGGTCGGAGATTTTGGTAAGAACTTAAACGAAGTGATCGAGAAGTTCCATCCGGATCGTATTTTGATCGAGCCGTCCGGAGTAGGAAAATTATCCGATGTTATGAAGTCGGTCATCAATGTGGAAAAGGAACAGGATGTAAAATTAAATGCACTTGTTACAGTTGTAAATGCGACAAAGGCATCTAAGCAGATGAAAGCATTCGGTGAGTTCTTTAACAACCAGATCGAGTATGCAACTACGATTATCTTAAGCAGAAGCCAGAATGCAACACCGGAGCAGTTAGAGCTTTGTGTAAAGCAGATGCAGGCATTAAATGAAAAGGCAGCCATTATCACAACCCCTTGGGATGCGATCAAGGGCGAGCAGATCTTAAAAGTAATGGAAGGACAGGATTCCTTAGAGATGAAGACTTTAGCAGAAGCACATCATGATGAGGAAGAACATGAGCATCATCACGATCACGACCATGAACATGATGAGAACTGTACCTGCGGATGTCATGATCACGACCATGAGGAACACGAGCATCACCACGACCATGAAGAGCATGAGCATCATCATGACCATGAGGGGCATGAACATCACCATGATCACGACCATGAGCATGATGAGAACTGTACCTGCGGATGCCATGATCATGATCACGAGCATCATCACCATCATCATGCAGATGAGGTATTTACAAGCTGGGGCAAAGAGACACCGCATAAGTTTACAAGAGAGGCAGTAGAAGAAATCTTAAAGACCTTAAGCGAGACAGAAGATTATGGTGTGATCCTTCGTGCAAAGGGAATGGTAGAGGATGTCAATGGCTCCTGGATCTATTTTGATATGGTTCCGGGCGAGTATGAATTACGTGACGGAGAGCCGGATTATACCGGAAGACTGTGCGTGATCGGTACAGGCATTGATGGACATAAGTTAGAAGAATTATTTGGAATCGCATAAGCCAGTTGCTGGATATGCAGGGAAAGGAAAAGTAAAATGCAGGAAATACCAGTATATGTATTTACCGGATTTATGGATAGCGGAAAGACATCTTTGATTCAGGAGACACTTTTTGAAAATGATTTTGGCGGCGGCAACAAGACCCTGATCATCTGTTGTGAAGATGGGGAAAAGGAGTACGATGCCGAGAAGTTAAAGACGATCAATGCACAGGTAACTATGTTAGAAGAACAGGATGCCTTTAATGAAGAAGTGTTAAATCAGCTGAATCTGGAGTTTTTACCGGAGCAGGTATTTATTGAGTATAACGGAACCTGGGACGTTGCGACATTGTTAGAAACAAAGCTTCCAAAGGGCTGGATCATTGTCCAGTCCTTAGCAACCGTTGATGCAACTACCTTTGAGATGTATTTAAACAATATGCGCCAGATGATCATGGAGCAGCTTTTTAAGGCAGATGTAGTTATTTTTAACCGTTGTGATGACAATACGCCAAAGGGCAAGTTCCGTCGTGCAGTCAAGGCACAGAACCGTCCGGCACAGATTGTTTACGAGCGTGCAGACGGATCGGTTGATGAAGGCGCTGATGAAGAACTTCCGTTTGACATCAATCAGGAAGTGATCGAGTTAAGTGATGCGGATTATGCACTGTGGTATATGGATGCCATGGATGATCCGAAGAAGTATGAGGGCAAAAAGATCAAGTTCCTTGCACTGGTCTATAACCCGGAAAAGAAGATGAAAAAGGGTATGTTTGTACCGGGACGTTTCGCAATGACTTGCTGCGTTGAAGACGTACAGTTTATCGGATTCAAGGCAAAATATGCGAACTCTGAGGAGATCAAGCATAAGTCCTGGATCGAACTGACCGCAGAAGTAAGGGTAGAATTTGCAAAAGAGTATCGTGGCAAAGGACCGGTCTTATATCCGATTTCCATAGAGCCGGCAGAGAAACCGGAAGATGAACTCGTATACTTCTCATAGAATAAAAGCATGTGAAACCAAAAAGGCAGTCTGTAGAAAAAGTGATTTTTTCTATGGGCTGTTTTTTCTTGAAATTCACAAAGCGGAATTATTTATAAAAAAAATATGATTCGTATAGCATTATGAAGAAGAATCGTATATAATATGCTATGTTAGCTTAGCAATTCTTTTATATCTATTAGGTGAATATAGTATATATATTTCACTTCAATCATGAAAAGGTATTACATTAGTATGGGATACTTTTCATGGATCGGATCGTTAAGATCAACTCTAAAGAACATTTTTCATTCCACAAAATCACAGAATATAAGACAATGGCAGGAGAGCATATGACTGAATGCGTCATAAAGAGTCAATCAAGTCAAAGAGAATCAAGCAAAAATTCAAGGGTTTATGACTAAGAATGCTATAAAGAGCAGACCAAGTCAAAGAGCAACAAGCAAAAATCCAAGAGTATATGACTAAAAAAGCCATAAAGAGCAAATTAAGTCAAAGAGCATCAAACAATTTTCCAAGAGTATATGACTGAAAATACTATAAAGAGCAGATCAAGTCAAAGCTCATCAACCAAAAACCAAAGAGCATATGACTAAAAAGCCATAAAGAGCAGATCAAGTCAAAAATCACCAAGCAACATACAAAGAGTATATGACTAAAACCACTATAAAGAGTTGATCAAGTCAAAAAGGGGGAAACGTATGAAAGGATTAAAGAACATGCTATTAGAGGAGCAGGGGCGTCTGGAAGCAATCATTGCGAAGGTGCAGAATGAAAAGCAGAATCTGCCGGATGGACGACTCAGAGTGTCGGTGGATAAGGGATATATCCGGTATTATCATTGCTTAGACAGTGAGAGGGCGGAAGCATATATCCGAAGAGACGAAATGGAACTGGCAAAGGGACTGGCACAAAAGGGGTATAATGAGAAAGTTTTGAAGCTGGCGGAAAAGAGGCGGGAACAGATCTGCATGATCCTTGCAGACTATGATGACCGGGAAATCGAGAATTGTTATTATGAAGAACATATGGCAAAACGACGTTTGATTCAACCGGTTGAATCTACCTGGGAGGAACGGCTTGAGAACTGGTTAAAAGGAACGTATGAAGGGAAGCCTTTTTTGGATGATACAAAGGCAATTTATACGGAGAAGGGAGAACGAGTGCGTTCAAAATCAGAAAAAATATTGGCGGATTATTTTTATCATCATGATATTGCATATAAATATGAATGTCCTCTTATATTAAAAGGATTCGGAAGGATTTATCCGGATTTTACTTTCTTATCCAAAAAAACAGGACAAGAAATCTATTGGGAGCACGATGGTATGATGGATCAGGCAGATTATGCAAGACAGGCAATACGAAAGATAGAAGCATATGAAAAGAATGGAATATTTCCGGGGGAGAGGCTGATACTGACTTTTGAAACAGAGCAGACCACATTGAATTCAGATCTTATAGCAGCACAGGTGGAACGTTATCTATAGATTTAAAATAGAGGGTGGAAGATTATGCGATGCATCCGCTCGGGTGCGAGCGTGTGTGGCAAGCGTATACTTTATTTCAATGGTGTTCTTTCCTGGTTGATGCGGGATAAATGAGCCAATATCAAAAAACATAATAAAAAATGCTCATTTACGACTTCGTAAATAAGCACTTCTCGGGTTGGGCTGTTATGAAAATAACAAACAGTTCGTAGGGGAATCGAACCCCTGATTCTGCCGTGAGAGGGCAGCGTCTTAACCGCTTGACCAACGAACCATAAAACAAATATGAAATTGTGATTGAGCAGTTCGTAGGGGAATCGAACCCCTGATTCCGCCGTGAGAGGGCGGCGTCTTAACCGCTTGACCAACGAACCTTGTGTAACAACCGAAAACTAGATTACCATAGGATTACGAAAAAAGCAACACTTTTTTTATAAAAATTTTGAAGAAAATTGTAAAAGAGGCGTCAAAGCGTGATAAAACCTAGGAAAATTTAAAAAAAGAACTTGCATTCAGATAGAGAAAGTGGTATGGTTATTACGATAACATGATGGTGATTAAGTTGAGAGTGGGCATTCGTCCACTCTCAATTCACGTTTAGAAGCAGAAAGGTGGCTTGGTATGTCAAAAAAAGAAGTATATGAACAACGGACGGAGGAACTCATCACACCGATCGTTGACCGGGAAGGCTTTGAACTTGTGGATGTCGAGTATGTCAAGGAAGGTGCAGACTGGTATTTGCGTGCCTACATTGACAAGGAAGGCGGCATTACAGTCAATGACTGCGAACTGGTTGCAAGGGAGATGAATGAGATCCTTGACAGAGAAGATTACATCGAAGGATCTTATATCTTCGAAGTGAGTTCACCGGGACTTGGCAGGCCACTGAAGAAAGAAAAAGATTATGTGCGGGCAATGGGTAAGGAATTAGAGATCCGCACATACCGGATGATCAACCATGAGAAGGAATTCTACGGAATTCTAAAAGCTTATGATGACGCATCCGTTACCGTAGAAACAGAAGATGGAGAAGAACTCGTTTTTGAGAAAAAGGATATCGCTCTGATCCGTCTTGCATTTGACTTTTAACATTAAATATAGTAAATGGAGGATAAAAAAATGGGTAACAACAATGAATTGTTAGAAGCACTTACAATCTTAGAGAAGGAGAAAAATATCAGCAAGGATACGCTGTTAGAAGCAATCGAGAATTCACTTTTAACTGCCTGCAAGAATCACTTTGAGAAGTCGGATAACATCAAGGTAAACATCAATCCGGAGACCTGTGAGTTCCATATCCTTGCAGCAAAGACCATCGTAGAGAAGGTCGAGGATGAATGTACCGAGATCTCACTTGCAAATGCACGTATGATGGATTCCCGTTATCAGCTCGGTGAGGTTGTAAATGTTGAGATCAAGTCCAAAGAGTTTGGACGTATCGCAACCCAGAATGCGAAGAACGTGATCTTACAGAAGATCCGTGAGGAAGAGAGAAAGGTACTGTTCAGCCAGTATTACAGCATGGAAAAAGATGTGGTAACCGGTGTTGTCCAGCGTTATGTTGGTAAGAACGTATCCATCAATCTTGGAAAAGTAGATGCGATGTTAACAGAAAATGAGCAGGTAAAAGGAGAAGTATTCCAGCCTACCGAGCGAATCAAAGTATACATCTTAGAAGTGAAATCCACGCCGAAGGGACCAAAGATCTTAGTATCCCGTACCCATAAGGAATTAGTAAAACGTCTGTTTGAGTCCGAAGTTTCGGAGGTAAAGGACGGAATCGTAGAGATCAAGAGCATTGCAAGAGAAGCAGGAAGCCGTACGAAGATCGCGGTATGGTCCAATGATCCGGATGTAGATCCGGTTGGAGCCTGCGTCGGAATGAACGGTGCCAGAGTCAATGCGATCGTCAATGAACTTCGTGGTGAGAAGATCGATATCATCAACTGGAATGAGAATCCTGCAATGTTAATTGAGAATGCATTAAGTCCTGCAAAGGTTATTTCCGTAATCGCAGATGGCGAAGAGAAGACCGCAAAGGTCGTTGTACCGGATTACCAGTTATCTCTTGCAATCGGTAAAGAAGGACAGAATGCAAGACTTGCTGCAAGACTGACAGGCTTTAAGATCGACATCAAGAGTGAGACACAGGCAAGAGAATCCGGTGAGTTCATGGATTATGAGAACGACTACGAGGATGATTATGAAGACTACGATGAGTCCGGTGAATATACAGAGGATGGATCCTATGCAGAGGATGCCGGATATGAGGTAGAAGAAGAGGCTGGTGAACAGGCAGATGGCGACAACTAAAAAGATACCGATGCGTCAGTGCGTGGGATGCGGTGAGATGAAAGCCAAAAAGGACATGATACGTGTGATCAGGACGACAGAGGGTGAGATTACACTCGATGCAACCGGAAGAAAGAACGGACGAGGTGCATATATCTGTGTGGACAGTGCATGTCTTGCGAAGGCAGAGAAGAACCGTGGGTTATCCCGGTCACTAAAGACTGAGATTCCTCCGGAAATCTACGAGGAATTAAAAAAGGAGATGCTTGAGATTGAAACCAGATAAGATATTATCTCTGCTTGGAATCACAGCAAAATCCGGCAGTATCGCAAGTGGAGAATTTTCAACGGAGAAGGCAGTCAAGGAATACCGGGCATATCTGGTGATCGTGGCGGGCGATTCTTCGGATAATACGAAAAAGAAGTTCTCGGATATGTGCAGCTTCTACGAAGTGCCGTATGCAGAATATTCCACCAAGGAAACCTTAGGACACTGTATTGGAAAAGAATTTCGGGCATCACTTGCAGTGACGAATGAAGGGCTTGCAAAATCCCTGTTAAAGCAGTTAAACCAGCAATAGATCGTAACGGAACACCAATGGAGGTATGAGATTTAATGGCAAAAATGAGAGTTTATGATTTCGCAAAAGAAATGAAAATAGAAGCCAAAGAAATAGTAAGTATGCTAAAGGGTACGCAGTATGAGGTAAAGGCAGCCGCCAGCAACATCGAAGATGATGGACAGAAATATGTCCGTGAGCATTTAGGCGGAGATCCAAAGACAGAAAAGCCAAAAGCAGAGCAGCCAAAAGAGCAGGCAAAGCCATCACAGCCGAAGGCAGAGCAGCCAAAAACAGAACAGGCAAAACCAGCCGCTGAAAAACCGGCAGAAAAGTCAGAGGCAAGACCGAAGAAAAAGGCAAGTATTTCTGCTGTGTTTAATCCACAGAACAGTAAGCAGATGAGCGGAGGACGCAGACAGAGCTATCATACAAATGCAACAGACAGAAGTTCCCGTCCGCAGGAGAACCGCCCATCCCAGGCACGTCCACAGGAAGCACGTCCGGTTCAGCCAAAGCCAGAACAGGCAAAGCCGGTAACAGAAGCAAAGCAGCCGACAGAAAAGCCGGCAGAGGTTAAGACTTCTGTAACACCAGAGCAGCCAAAGGCACCGGAACGTCAGGTGGTAAATGCCAGAATGGTTCAGGAACGTATTGCTGCACAGGCACGTGCAAATGGTGCAAACCGCCAGAGAAATAACCATCAGGGCAACCGTCCGCAGGGCGACCGCCCACAGGGTGACCGTAACGGAGGCAACCGTTATCAGGGTAACCGTAACAATAACGGAAGACCATACAATAACAATGGCAGACCGGGTTCTTATGGATCAAACGGACAGGGCGGACGCAATGGCGCACCGAATCGTAATGGCCAGCAGGGCGGACGCAGATTAGATCAGGAGATCAACAGTTTCAACAAGGATTCCGTAAAGTCTGCTCCGGAAGAGATCCGTACCAAGGAGAGCCGTGAGAATCGTGACCGTGATAACCGCAGAAACAAGAATCAGGATTACGATAAGTTAGGCAGCAAGAAGCAGGAAAGATATATCAATCTTGAGAAGAATGGCGGAAAGAAGAAGAAACCACAGCCACAGCCGCAGCCAAAGGAAGAAGATACCATTCGTTCTATTTCCCTTCCGGAACATATGACGATCAAAGAGCTTGCAGACAAGATGAAGGTGCAGGCATCCGCAATCGTTAAGAAGCTGTTCTTAAAGGGTCAGATGGTAACGGTAAATCAGGAGATCAAGTACGAAGATGCGGAAGAGATCGCATTAGAGTTTAACTGCATTGCAGAGCCGGAAGTAAAGGTAGACGTGATTGCCGAACTTTTAAAAGAGGACGAAGAGGATGAAAGCACATTAGTTGCAAGACCACCGGTAGTCTGTGTTATGGGTCATGTCGATCATGGTAAGACTTCCTTACTTGATGCAATCCGTAATACACACGTTACCGACCGTGAGGCAGGTGGTATCACACAGCATATCGGTGCTTATGTGGTAAGTATCAACGGACAGAAGATCACCTTCTTAGATACACCGGGTCATGAAGCATTTACTGCAATGCGTATGCGTGGCGCAAAGTCTACGGATATCGCGATCTTAGTAGTCGCTGCAGATGACGGTGTTATGCCACAGACCGTAGAAGCGATCAACCATGCAAAAGCAGCCGGAATCGAGATCATTGTAGCAATCAATAAGATCGATAAGCCGAATGCAAATGTAGACCGTGTAAAACAGGAGTTATCTGAGTACGAACTGATCCCGGAAGACTGGGGTGGAAGTACGATTTTCGTTCCGGTATCTGCACATACACATGAAGGTATCGATAATCTGTTAGAGATGATCCTTCTGACCGCAGAGGTATGTGAGTTAAAGGCAAATCCAAACCGTCAGGCACGTGGTGTTATTATCGAGGCACAGCTGGATAAGGGACGTGGTGCAGTTGCAACCGTTCTGGTACAGAAGGGAACCTTACATGTCGGAGAACCGATCGCCTGCGGTAGTGCATTTGGTAAGGTGCGTGCGATGATCGATGATAAGGGACGCCGTGTGAAAGAGGCAGGACCATCTACTCCGGTAGAGATTCTTGGATTATCCTCTGTACCGGATGCAGGTGAGACCTTTGTAGCATGTGAATCCGAGAAGGATGCAAGAAACTTTGCAGAGACTTATATTTCCGAAGGAAAAGAGAAGCTGCTTGAGGAGACACGTTCTAGAATGTCCTTAGACGATCTCTTCTCACAGATCCAGTCCGGAAATGTCAAAGAGTTAGATATCATTGTTAAGGCAGATGTACAGGGATCGGTAGAAGCAGTAAAACAGAGTCTTGTGAAGCTGTCAAATGATGAAGTCGTTGTCAAGATCATCCATGGTGGTGTAGGTGCAATCAATGAATCCGATGTTATCTTAGCATCTGCTTCGAATGCGATCATCATTGGATTTAATGTCCGTCCGGATCCTACAGCTAAGGTTACCGCAGATAATGAGGGCGTAGACATCCGTCTGTACAAGGTCATCTATAATGCGATCGAGGATGTAGAAGCAGCCATGAAGGGTATGTTAGATCCTGTTTTCGAAGAGAAGGTAATCGGTCATGCCGAGATCCGTCAGATCTTCAAGGCTTCCGGTGTCGGAAATATTGCAGGTTCTTACGTATTAGACGGTACGTTTGAGAGAGGCTGTAAGGTGCGTATTTCCCGTGAAGGCAAGCAGATCTTCGAAGGTGATCTTGCATCCTTAAAGAGATTTAAAGATGATGTCAAGGAAGTAAAAGCCGGATATGAATGTGGTCTTGTGTTCGATGGCTTCAATGATATTGAAGAGTTAGATCAGGTAGAAGCGTATAAGATGGTAGAGGTTGCGCGATAATCTGTATGTATCATGTGCTTTGTAGCGATACAAGGCACATTGGTATCGTCGAATTTGTCAGGAAGGAAGAGGACGAAGACTATGCGAAAAAACAGTATGAAAAATATGCGGATCAATGGCGAGGTTTTACGGGAACTTGCCGGGATCATCCGTGGTGAGATCAAGGATCCACGTATCAATCCGATGACCAGTGTGGTTGCGGTTGAAGTGGCACCGGATCTGAAGACCTGCAAGGCATATATCAGTGTCTTAGGAGATGAACAGTCCCAGAAGGATACGCTTGCAGGATTAAAGAGTGCGGAAGGCTATATCCGCCGCACCCTTGCAAAAAACATCAATCTCAGAAACACACCGGAGATCCATTTTATTTTAGATCAGTCGATCGAGTATGGTGTCCACATGTCAAAGATGATTGATGAGGTAAATCACAAGGAAGAAGAAAACTAGGCAGACAGGAACGGACGGAGGAAGCTATGCAGTTAGAGACATTGTTAAAGGATGTTAAGACCGTTGGACTTGCCGGACACCAGAAGCCGGATGGCGACTGTGTCGGCTCGACACTTGCAGTATATAATTATATCCGTAAGTATCATCCGGGAATAGAGGTTGTGCTTTATTTAGAGCCGATCCCGAATATTTTCAAGTTCTTAAACGGTGCGGATGAGATCGTACACGATTGCAGTGCGGATCGCGTTTTTGATCTGTTTATTGCGATGGACTGTGGAGATATCGGTAGATTAGGTGATGCAGCAAAGTATTTTGAAACGGCAAAAAGGACGTTCTGCATTGACCATCATATCAGCAATGACAGCTTTGCGGATGAAAATTATATTTTTCCGGAGGCAAGCTCAACGAGTGAACTGGTATTTGAACTGTTAGATACCGATAAGATCACAAAAGAGATCGCAGAGTGTATCTATCTTGGAATCATCCATGACACCGGGGTATTCCAGTATTCCTGTACGTCTGCAAAGACCATGAATGCGGCAGGAATCCTGATGGAAAAAGGCATCAACTTCAGTAAGATCGTCGATGACACTTTTTTTGAAAAGACCTATGAACAGAACCGGATCATGGGACAGGCACTCGTAGACAGTGTCTTATATCTGGATGGAAAGTGTATCGCTACGGTCGTAACGGCAGAGGAAATGCAGGAGTTTCAGGTAGAACCGAAGCATTTAGAAGGAATTGTCCAGCAGTTACGTGTAACGAAGGATGTGGAAGCAGCTGTCTTTTTATATGAGAATGG
>OBLI01001963.1_pt1 | contig 18559 bp, 11 predicted proteins | sample 1519701 | NCBI WGS metagenome assembly OBLI01 (sample SAMEA3663005, study PRJEB22513) | pig gut metagenome | biome: pig gut; feature: pig-associated habitat; material: faeces | place: France | collected 2012 | reverse complement strand
CAAGCAGATGCAGGATTTCCATTTGTCGCTCCACTGCTGGCAAGCCGACGACGTGACCGGCTTTGAGAATCAAGGGGGCTCACTGACCGGCGGTATTCAAGTGACGGGTAATTACCCTGGTCGTGCCCGCACGATCGAGGAATTGCGTCAAGACATCTTGAAAGCGAAGAGTTTCATCCCTGGCAATCACCGGTTGAGCCTACATGAGATCTATGGCGATTTCCAAGGCAAGCAGGTAGATCGTGACCAAGTGGAGCCTTGCCACTTTGCCTCTTGGATGGAGTGGGCCAAGGAGAATAACCTGAAGTTGGACTTCAACAGCACCTCCTTCTCACACCCGAAGAGCGGCAACCTGACCCTTGCCAACCCCGATAAGGCGATCCGTGACTTCTGGATCGAACACACCAAGCGTTGCCGTTGGATCAGTGACGAGATGGGTAAGGCACAAGGTGATCCGGCCATGATGAACCTGTGGATTCACGATGGCAGCAAGGAGGTTCCGGCCAGCCGTCTGCGTTACCGCCAGATCTTGGAGCAATCGTTGGATGAGATCTTCGCCACGAAATATGACTGGATGAAGGACTGTATTGAGGCGAAATTATTCGGTATCGGCTTAGAGAGTTACACCGTTGGTTCATACGACTTCTACTTGGGTTATGGTGCCAAGAAGCAAAAGATCGTTACCCTCGACACAGGTCACTTCCACTTGACGGAGAGCATTGCCGACAAGGTATCCGCTTTGCTGCTCTTCACCCCGGAGATTATGCTGCACGTCAGCCGTCCGATCCGTTGGGACAGCGACCATGTAGTGATTCTCAACGACGACGTGATGGATTTAGCACGTGAGATCATCCGCTGCGATGCCCTCAACCGTGTGCATGTCGGTTTGGACTATTTTGATGCGACCATCAACCGTATCGGAGCCTATGTTGTAGGTAGCCGTGCAACACAGAAAGCCTTCCTGCTGGCTTTGCTGGAGCCGATCCAGTTGCTGCGTCAATATGAGGAAGAGGACAAGGGCTTCGAGCGTTTGGCCTTGCAAGAGGAGGCTAAGAGCCTGCCTTGGGGAGCCGTATGGGATATGTTCTGCTTGCAACAGGGCGTGCCTGTCGGTGAATCCTTCATCGCTGAGATTGAGAAGTATGAGGCGGACGTAACATCGAAACGGAAATGATTACTATTCTCATCGGATTACTCATCATTGCGGTCGGCAGTTTTGGGCAAAGTAGCTCCTACGTGCCGATCAATAAAGTGAAAGGATGGAGTTGGGAGAGCTTCTGGCTGGTTCAGGGGCTCTTCGCCTGGCTCATCTTCCCCTATTTAGGTGCGCTGTTGGCAGTTCCCGAAGGAAGTAGCCTGATGGCGTTGTGGCAGACTCCTGGTAGCTGGGGCGCAGTCATCTACGGCATACTGTGGGGTATCGGAGGCTTGACCTTCGGTCTCAGTATGCGCTATTTAGGTGTTGCATTAGGACAGAGCATCGCATTGGGTACCTGCTCTGGTTTCGGTACGTTGATCCCGGCATTGTTGGCAGGTACGGATCTCTTCGCCGGAGAGGGATTGGTGCTCTTGATTGGTGTATGCATCACGTTGGCAGGTATCGCTGTAATTGGTTATGCCGGTAGTTTGCGGGCCAAGAACATGAGCGAAGAGGAGAAACGGGCAGCCGTGAAAGACTTCGCACTGACCAAAGGATTGGCTGTCGCCCTGTTAGCCGGTGTAATGAGCGCCTGCTTCAATTTAGGGTTGGAGAGCGGGCAGGCAATCGTGGAAAAGGTGAAGGCAGAGGGTGCCAACGAGCTCTTTGCCACCAACCCCGTCATCCTGTTGGTGACCATCGGTGGTTTCTGCACCAATGCCCTCTATTGCATCTATCAGAACATCAAGAACAAGACGGGCAAGGATTACCTCGCTGTCTCTGGCTCAACGCTGACAAATAATGTGCTTTTCTGCGCTTTAGCCGGTCTGCTTTGGTATTCGCAATTCTTCGGCTTAGGCATGGGCAAGAGCTTCTTGGCCGATGCGCCAGTGATGCTCGCCTTCTCTTGGAGCATCTTAATGTCGTTAAACATTCTATTCAGTAACTTCTGGGGTATTGTCTTAAAGGAGTGGAAAGGATCGAACAGTCGTACCATCACCGTGTTGGTAACAGGTCTGTTGCTGTTGGTCTTCTCCATGATCTACCCTAATTTATAATATACGTTTTCACAAATGAGTACGCATACTTTTCATTGGATCATCGGCTGCTTAGGTCTGTTGGCTGCTACGCTTCACGCACAGCAACGAGACACCCGAAGCCGTACATATATTCCTCCTACCCGCATTGTCTGGCAACAAGACAGCGCTTGCATCGAGGGAGAGGAGAACCTGTTGAAACCCGGTATTGGCCAAGCGGACTTGGCGAATCGCAACCCTTGTGTGTTGCGTAGCAGTGCCACAGCTCACCCTGCGCTCCTGCTCGACTTTGGAAAGGAGCTGCAGGGAGGCTTGCAGTTTGTGACCGGTATGCTGGCGTCGCAAAAGCCGGTCAGAATCCGGGTTCGCTTGGGCGAATCGGTTAGCGAGGCGATGTCTGAGATAGATGGAAAGAATGGGGCGACCAACGACCACGCCATCCGAGATTTCACCCTTTCACTGCCTAAGTTAGGTGTGCAGGAGGTGGGTAACTCCGGCTTCCGCTTTGCCCGCATCGAACTGTTGGATGACTCCGTGGAGTTGCAATTGAAAGAGGTGCGTGCCATCTCCACGCTGCGGGATATTCCATATCGAGGCAGTTTCCGCTCGAACGACGAGCGGCTGAACCGTATCTGGCAGACAGGTGCCTACACCGTGCACCTTAACATGCAGGAATACCTATGGGATGGCGTGAAGCGAGATCGCCTCGTCTGGATTGGCGATATGCACCCCGAGGTGATGACTATAAACAGTGTATTTGGTTATAACGAGGTGGTACCCAAGAGCCTCTCCTTGATTCGTGACATTACACCACTACCCGGCTGGATGAATGGCATCAGCTCCTATTCCATCTGGTGGCTGCTCATTCAACGGGATTGGTATTATTATCAAGGTGATTGGCAATTCTTAAAAGCGCAACAGCCCTACGCAACAGAATTGCTACGTCATTTGATTAGCAAGGTGGATGCCAACGGTAAGGAGCAACTGGATGGCAATCGCTTTCTCGATTGGCCTTCCAGCGAGAACCTTCCTGCCATCAATGCGGGATTGCAGGCAATGATGATCCAGGCACTGCGGGCCGGTGTTGAGCTAAGTCGTCTCTATGAAGATGAGGCATTGGCACAGGATTGCCAAGCCGCACTCGATCGTTCCATCCGCTATGCCCAGAAGCATTCGCAACGCTTCCCAATCAAGGCGGGAGAGATCCAAGCAGGAGATAAACAAGCGGCTGCGCTGCTGACTATCGCTGGCGTATTGGATCCCCAAACAGCGAACAGCCAGTGTTTAGCCGTGGATGGGGCCAAAGGCTTCTCTACGTTCTATGGCTATTACATGTTGCGGGCGATGGCGATGGCTGGTAACTATCAAGGAGCACTCGACGTGATCCGCACCTATTGGGGAGCGATGCTCGACCTTGGAGCCACTACCTTCTGGGAGGATTTCAATATGGAATGGCTACCCAATGCGGCACGTATCGACGAATTGATTCCCGCAGGAAAGAAAGACATTCATGGTGACTATGGCGCTTACTGCTACCAAGGTTTCCGTCACAGTCTTTGTCACGGTTGGGCCTCTGGTCCTACCTCTTGGCTCAGCGAGTATGTCTTGGGTGTACAAGTGGTAGAGCCCGGATGCCGCACCATTCGCATCACGCCTCATCTGGGAGATCTCGACTGGGTAGAGGGCACTTTCCCCACTCCTTATGGAGAAATCAAGATCCGTCACGAGAAAGGAGCGGATGGTCAGGTCAAGAGTCAGATCGATGCTCCCAAGGAGGTCCGAATTCTCTAATTGTTGTTTAATTCCTTGTAAACTTGTTCATCATGAAAAAGAAAATGAGCTATTGGTTGTTAGTGTGCGTTTACGCATGCCTCTGTCCATTGCTTCAAGCCCAATCCAATGCCTGGGAATTAAAAGACATCTATATCCGTGATCCTTTTATCCTGCCAGATACAAAGTTACTACAAAAAAGTGAAATGCGGAAAGAAATAGTGATAGAATTGAGTTACAAGGGTTTCAGTCGTGCTTCCGATTATTCGTGAAGCCATCGCAATCACCGCTGAAGCCAAATCAGGACGCCGCTACGTTACTTGTCCGTAACCATGCCCGAAAGGGCGACAAACGGACACGGATAGCGAAACAAGGCGTTAAGGATTAGTGAGTTACTGACAACCCACGCAACAAATCCGGTTACGGAAAAAGATTGCGCCGTTCCTCCCCGTTTTGCGTACCGACAACGGACTCTTCACCAACTAATTTTGAACCTAAAAAAATTAAGGACGATGAAGAGTACATTTTCAGTAATCTACTACCTCAAGCGTCAGGTAGTGAAAAAGGACGGGACAGTACCCGTCATGGGACGCATCACGGTGGACGGCACCCAGATGCAGTTCAGCTGCAAACTGACCGTCGATCCCAAGCTGTGGGACACCAAAGGGGGACGTGTCACGGGCAGAAGCACGGCGGCACTCGAAACGAACCGCATGCTCGACAAGATGCGTGTACGCATCAACAGACATTATCAGGAAATCATGGAGCGTGACAACTTTGTCACGGCAGAGAAGGTCAAGAACGCCTTTCTCGGACTGGAACACCGCTACCACACGCTGATGCAGGTGTTCCGCCAGCACAACGAGGACTACGAGAAACAGGTGGAGGCCGGCATGAAAGCCAAAGGTACACTCTTGAAATACAAGACCGTTTACAAGCACCTGCAAGAGTTCCTCTCCATCCGCTACCGCGTGAAGGACATCGCGCTGAAAGAGCTTACGCCCGCCTTCATCTCCGACTTCGAGATGTTCCTGCGCACGGACAAGCACTGCTGCACCAACACCGTGTGGCTGTATGTCTGCCCTTTGCGGACGATGGTGTTCATCGCTATCAACAACGAGTGGCTCACACGCGACCCGTTCCGGGAGTACGAAATCAAGAAGGAGGAAACTGTGCGCAGTTTCCTGACGAAAGAGGAAATCCGGCTGCTGATGGAGGGCAGGCTGAAAAACGCCAAGCAGGAGCTTTACCGCGACCTCTACCTGTTCTGCGCCTTCACCGGCTTGTCGTTCGCCGACATGCGCAACCTGACGGAAGAGAACATCCACACCTACTTCGACGAACACGAGTGGATAAACATCAACCGCCAGAAGACGGGCGTGGTGTCCAATATCCGCCTGCTCGACATCGCAAAGCGCATCATCGACAAATACCGGGGTCTGTGCGGGAACGGCAGGATTTTCCCCGTTCCCCACTACAACACGTGCCTTGCCGGAATCCGTTCCGTCGCCAAGCGTTGCGGCATCACCAAGCATATCACGTGGCATCAGAGCCGCCACACGGCAGCCACGACGGTGTTCCTCTCCAACGGCGTACCCATCGAAACGGTGAGTTCCATGCTGGGACACAAGAGCATAAAGACGACACAGATATACGCGAAAATCACCAAAGAGAAGCTCAACCAAGACATGGAAAACCTTGCGGCAAGGTTGAACGGCATCGAGGAATTTGCAGGTTGCACCATCTAAAACAGAGAAGCCATGAAACGTGATATAATCATCATAGAGGACAACACGATCAGCGTAAACGGTAACGAGATATGGATGACCGCCACAGAAATCGCCGGACTGTTCCACACGGGCGTCCCGGCAGTGAACGCCGCCATCAGAGCCGTCCGCAAGCCGGACGTGCTGAACGACTACGAAGTGTGCCGCTACATGCGGCTTGAAAACGGGCTGCACGCGGATGTTTACTCTCTTGAAATCATCATCCCCGTCGCCTTCCGGCTGAACACCTACCATGCGCATGTGTTCCGCACGTGGCTGGTAGAGAAAGCACTCTCGAAGGAAAAGCGGCAGGCATACGTGATGTTCATACAGAACGGAAAAGCCGGGTATTGCTGATAACGCATATAAATAAGAAAAAGGAAACGGACAGCCCCGTGAAGGAGTTGTCCGTTTCCTTTTTTCATGCAGCCGCCTTATTCCATCGGCTTGCGATAGTTCGCCTCCAACAATTCACGCAACCCCGATTCAGGGTAAAGCACCTTCCCTCCCAAAAGGATAAAGGGCAACACCCTGTTGTTGCGGTACTCCTGCAAGGTGCGGCGGCTGACACGGAGCAGTTCCGCCACCTCCCTGTCCGTCAGGTAACGCTCCCCGTCCAACGGCGGGCGGTAACTTTCCAGAAAGGCGGAGAGCCATTTCGAGCCTTTGCGCATGTTCTGCACAAGGGTGGCAAGCGGCTCGTCCTCCATCGTAAACACTTCATTGTTCTCGTTCATCATCATTTCGGATTCAGTGGGTTGTGAATAATAAAAATCATTTTCCGCCGGGATAGAGCGTGCCGACAAGCGGAATGAGCCTTTTGACCTCCTCCGGCTTGTAATAGAACCTGCGGTTAATCTGCGAGTAGCCGATAAGCCGCCTGTCGCGCAAGGTCTGCAACGTGCGCGGGCTGATCCTCAACTGCCCGCAGACCTCCTCGCCCGTGAGCCACCTTTCCATCCGCCCGCCGTCGCTCCTGCGCCTAAGGGTGGCTACCTTCTCCGCGAGGGCGTTGAAGGACACCACCATCATCTCGAAGGTCTTTTTCTCGATAGATACTATTTCCATAAGCAAAACATTTCAGAGTTTGCCGCAAAGGTAACGAAGCCGCCATGAACACGCACCGTTTCCCGCTAAAAGGCAGCTTGTTGCGCCGTCTGTCCGGGTTACGGAGCCATTATCCATAAAAATCTTACGTGAGCCACGTAGTGAGCTGTTAAAGCCCCTTTGGTTTATTGCCGAATTTTGCCGCAGAAACCAAAAGAAAAGACTGAATATGAAAGTGATAACGATGGAAAGTTCCGCCTTCACCGCATTGACGGAACAGATAGCCGAGATAGCGGCACACGTGCGTGCCGTTTCCGGCGGGAGGAAGGAAGAATCCCCCGACAGGCTGCTCACCACCCGCGAGGCGGCGCACCTGCTGAACGTGAGTTGCCGCACCCTCCAGCGCATGCGCAGCGAACAGCGCATCGCCTATGTCGTGCTGCGCGGCAAGTGCCGCTACCGGCAGTCGGAAATCGACCGCCTGCTCGAAGACAGCACCATTACGGGTGATGCCGCGACCCCGGAACAGATGAAACGCAACCACACGCTGCGCACGGGCGGCAAACCCAAAGGAAGGAGGACGTAGGACATGGAACTGCTTACCCGCAACAATTTCGAGAACTGGATGCAGAAAGTTATGGAACGGCTCGACCGTCAGGACGAGATGCTGCTCTCCATGCAGCCGTCCGGCAAAGCCCCGAACCCGATGGACGGGATCAGGCTTTTCGACAACCAAGACCTGTGCATGCTGCTCCAGATCAGCAAGCGCACCCTGCAACGCTACCGCAGCATCGGCGCATTGCCCTACAAGACGCTCGGCAAAAAGACCTATTACAGCGAGGCGGACGTGCTGACGTTCCTCTCCGAACATGTAAAGGACTTCCGCAAGGAAGATATAGCCTTCTACAAGGCTCGTATCCATAATTTCTTTCAAAAATAACCATTAAAACATTTTTCAGATGGCAAAGAAAAAAGACGAAAAGGACGTGCTGGTTGTCCGTGACGAGAAGACGGGCGAAATCAGCGTGGTAGCCGGGCTGAACGCCGACGGCTCCCCCAAGCGTATCCCCGCGAAAGCGGAGAACTCGCAGAGCTTCCTGCAATTCGACCGGCACGGCGACGTGCTGGACAACTTCTTCAAGAACTTCTTCCGCCAGTGCAAGGAACCCAGCCGCTTCGGTTTCTACCGTGTCGCGGCGGACCAAGCCGACAAACTGCTGGAGGTTATCAAGGACTTGCTGAAAGACCCCGACGGCAACAAGGAGATGCTTGCGCCCCACAAGGTGGACACCTCCGGCTACGAAAAGAAAGTACAGGAGGAGCAGTCCGCCGAAAAGCAGGAACAACCGGAACAGAAACAAGATGACGAACCTAAAAAACAGGAAGAAATGGAACAGAAAAACGAACAGAATCAGGAAAGCCCGCAACAGACGCAGGGCAACCGGGGCTACCAGCCCATCGACGAGAGCAAGATCAACTGGCAGGAGTTGGAGGAGAAATGGGGCGTGAAGCGCGACGACCTTGAAAAGTCGGGCGATCTTAACAGGATGCTCAACTACGGCAAGTCCGACTTGGTGAGGGTGTCGCCCAATTTCGGCGGAGAGGCTTTCGAACTGGACGCCCGCCTCTCCTTCAAGAAGGACGGCGAGGGCAATGTCAGCCTTGTGCCGCACTTCATCCGCAAGGAGCAGAAGCTCGACGAGTATAAGGAACACAAGTTCTCCGACGATGACCGGAAGAACCTGCGCGAAACGGGCAACCTCGGCAGGGTCGTGGACCTCGTGGACAGGGGAACGGGCGAGATCATCCCCTCGTTCGTCAGCATCGACCGCAAGACGAACGAAATCACGGATGTCCCGGCAAACAAGGTGCGCATACCGGAGCGCATCGGCAAGACGGAAATCACCAAGCAGGAGCAGGACATGCTGCGTGCCGGGCTGCCCGTGCGTGACAAGCTCATCGAGCGCAAGGACGGCAGGAAGTTCGTCACCACCCTGCAAGTGAACGTGGAGCAGCGCGGCGTGGAGTTCGTGCCGGGAACCGGCAGGTCGCCCCGTGCCGTCCAGACGCAGGAAACGAAGAACAACCCCGCACAGGGACAGGCGCAGGGTACGGAGAATGCCGCCAACACGCAGAAGGAGCAACGCCGCAACACGTGGACTAACGCCGACGGCAGCATCCGACCCATCAGCAAATGGAGCGGCGTGGACTTCACCGAGCAGCAGAAAGCCGACTACGTGGCTGGCAAAGCCGTGAAATTAGAGAACGTGACCGACAAGCAAGGCTTCCACGCCACGATGTACATCAAGTTCAATCCGGAGAAGGGACGCCCGTACCGCTACGACACCAACCCCGACAACGCTCAGAAGGTCGCCCCGTCCAACGAGAGCCGCACGCAGGTGGCGGTGAACAGCGAGGGCAAGACCAACGAGGCTACCAAGAACCTGAAAGAACCGTTGCGGAAGGGACAGACCGCCCCGAAGGACACCGCACAGCAACAGCAGCAGGAGAAGCCGCAGAAAAGAAACAATAAGGGCATGAAGATGTAATCCGGTGTCCGCCACTAAATCCGAAGTACCATTTGTAAAATTCAAAACGACAGAAGAATATGAAGACAATCATTGCAGAAAAGCCGTCTGTGGCACGTGAGATCGCCCGTATCGTGGGCGCGACAAAGAGAGAGGAAGGATATTTCGAGGGAGGCGGCTACGCCGTGACATGGGCGTTCGGACACCTCGTGCAGCTTGCCATGCCCGACGGCTACGGCATACGCGGCTTCGTCCGTGACAACCTGCCCGTCATCCCCGACACCTTCACGCTCGTCCCCCGCCAGACCAAGACGGAGAAGGGTTACAAGCCTGACAGCGGTGTGGCGGCGCAGATAAAGGTTATCGCCACCCTGTTCAACAGGAGCGAACAAATCATCGTGGCGACCGATGCAGGGCGTGAGGGTGAGCTTATCTTCCGATACCTCTACCATTATATCGGATGCACCACCCCGTTTGTGCGCCTTTGGATAAGCTCGCTTACCGACAAGGCTATCCGCGAGGGGCTGCGCAACCTCGAAGCGGGCGGCAAATACGACAATCTCTATCTTGCCGCCAAAGCGCGGAGCGAATCAGACTGGCTCGTGGGCATCAACGGCACGCAGGCACTCTCCATCGCCGCCGGACACGGCACATATTCCATCGGACGGGTGCAGACACCTACATTGGCAATGGTGTGCGCACGCTATTGGGAGAACCGCCGCTTCACACCCGAAGCCTTTTGGCAGCTCCATATCGCAACGGACGGCTGCGACGAAGGAACAGTGAAGTTTTCCTCTTCCGAAAAGTGGAAAGAGAAAGAGCCTGCGACGGAACTGTATGATAAGGTGAAGTCGGCAGGCACAGCCACCGTCACGAAAGCCGAACGCAAGGAGAAGACGGAGGAAACACCGCTCCTGTACGACCTGACGACGCTCCAGAAGGAAGCCAACGCCAAGCACGGCTTCACGGCGGAACAGACGCTTGAAATCGCGCAGAAGCTCTATGAGAAGAAGCTCATCACCTATCCGCGAACCGGAAGCCGCTACATACCCGAAGACATGTTCGCTGAAATCCCCAAGCTGCTCGCCTTCATCGGGGCTTTGCCCGAATGGAAAGGCAAGGTGCAGCCGAAAGCGCAGCCGACACGCCGCAGTGTGGACGGCGGCAAGGTGACGGACCACCACGCCCTGCTCGTCACTGGCGAGAAGCCGCTGTTCCTCTCCAAAGAGGACAGCACCATTTATCAGATGGTTGCCGGGCGCATGATTGAGGCTTTCTCCGAGAAATGCGTCAAGGACACCGCCACCGTCACGGCGGAATGTGCCGGAGTGGAGTTCACGGTGAAAGGCAGCATCATCAGGCAAGCCGGATGGCGTGCCGTCTATGGCGGGGAGGACAAGGAAGAAACCGCCATCCCCGATTGGCGGGAAGGCGACACGCTGACGCTGAAAGGCTGCTCCATCACGGAGGGCAAGACCAAACCCAAACCGCTGCATACCGAAGCGACACTGTTGTCGGCAATGGAAACGGCGGGCAAGGACATAGAGGACGACGCATTGCGTCAGGCGTTGAAGGACTGCGGCATCGGCACGCCCGCCACCCGTGCGGCGATTATCGAAACGCTCTTCAAACGCGGCTACATGGAACGCTGCAAGAAATCGCTTGTGCCGACAGAAAAAGGGCTTGCCCTCTACTCGGTCGTGAAGACGATGCGCATCGCCGACGTAGCCATGACGGGCGAATGGGAGAAGAATCTGGCACGCATCGAGCGCGGGGAACTGCCCGCTGACACCTTCCGCAGGGAGATAGAGGCGTACACACGTGAAATCACCTCCGAACTGCTCTCGTGCGACAAACTGTTCTCCCGCAGGGATTCCGGCTGCAAGTGTCCCAAGTGCGGGACGGGCAGCATGCAGTTCTACGGCAAGGTGGTACGCTGCGACAACGCGGAGTGCGGGCTGCCCGTGTTCCGCCTGAAGGCGAACCGCACCCTTTCCGACGACGAGATCAAAGAGCTGCTCACCGACGGGCATACGAAGCTGCTCAAAGGCTTCAAAAGCAAACAGGGCAAGAGCTTTGATGCCATAGTCGCCTTTGACGGGGACTATAACACGACTTTCGTGTTCCCCGAAAGGAAAACGAGCAGGAAATTTTCAGGACGGAAGAAATAGTATTACCTTTGCCACTGGTTCAGAGTAATGAATTGTTCTTCGATACCGGATTACACTCATACTTTGGATTTAGTGGTGGCACTCGGAGGGATACCGAGTGCCTTTTCTTTCTCCTTTCCAGACGATTATCCACGTCATTACCAATCCACTAAATTCCAAAGTAATGAACAACAAGAAGAAAAACGAGGGTCAGACCGACTTTTCCTATTACGGTCTGTACCTGCTGGACTACCTCCGCACGAACAGGTTTGAACAGGCTTCCGATGATGCCTTCATCCGGGAGCGTGCCGACCGTGCCGCCGAAACGTATGAGCGTGTGCGGCTCGAAGGCTATCCGCCCGAAGGGGCGCAGGAGTTGGCGATGGACACGCTCCTGCGGGGGCTTCGCTATTCCAAGTACGCCATCCTCCGCGAAGTCGTGGAAAACGAGTTTGCCAACGAAGTGCCGGAAAAGAAACGCGAAGCCTTCATCCGAAAGCTGCTGCCGCCTGTCGGTAATGTATTCTCCGCCTATGACCTTTCGGACGACAACTTCGCCCTGTCGCCCGAATACGACCTGCTCTACACGGAGCTGACGGGAGCCGCCGTCCTTTATATCGACGAGTATGGCGTTTAACCGCAAACAACGGCTGCGGGACAACATCGAGGCGATACGGACGGCATTCATCCTTGACAGGGAACGGAGGACGGCAACCGCCGAGGAACAAGCCATACTTCGGAAGTATTGCGGTTTCGGCGGATTGAAGTGCATACTGAACCCGGCAAAGGAACTGACGGATGCCGTGCATTGGGCGAAATCGGACCTCGAACTGTTTGCCCCTACGGTGGAGCTGCACAGGCTGGTGCGTGAAAACAGCAAGGACGATACGGAGTACAAGCGGTACGTGGATGCCATGAAGCAGTCCGTGCTGACCGCTTTCTACACCCCGCCGGAGATAACCGGCACTATCGCGGATGTACTGCATGAACACGGCATACGTCCCGATCGCGTATTGGAGCCGTCGGCGGGCGTGGGCGCATTCGTGGATGCCGTGCTGGAAAACAAGCCGGACGCGGATATCATGGCTTTCGAGAAAGACCTGATGACGGGCAAAATATTGGGATACCTGCATCCAGACCAAAAGGTAAGGGTGCAGGGATTCGAGAAGATAGAGAAGCCATTCACGGACTATTTCGACCTTGCTATCTCGAACATCCCGTTCGGCGACGTGGCTGTGTTCGACCCGGAGTTCACGGGCAGCCAAGACCCGGCAAGGCGTTCCGCACCGAAGGCAATACACAACTACTTCTTCCTGAAAAGCCTTGACGCGGTGCGTGAGGGCGGCATCGTGGCGTTCATCACCTCTCAAGGGGTACTGGACGCACCGTCCAACGCGCCCATACGCGAGTATATGATGCGTAATGCCAATCTGGTGGGAGTCGCACGCCTGCCGAACAACCTCTTCACGGACAACGCGGGTACGGAAGTGGGTAGCGACCTGATTATCCTGCAAAAGAACAGCGGCAAGAAACGGGAGCTGTACGATTATGAAGAGTTGTTCGTGCAGACGGAAAAGACACCGATAGGTAGTTTCCAGAACGGGTATGTCGGCAGCATCGGCATGATTCCCCACTCGGATCTGATAAGCGGCACAGACCCTTACGGGAAACCAGCCTATAAAGTCATGCACCGGGACGGCATCGAGCAAATGGCGGAGGATTTGCGGGAACATATGGATATTGAGCTGTATAAGTTGGACAAAAAGCTGTATGAAATGCACAGCCTGCATCCGGCACAGGGGAAAAGCACGGTGACAGAAACCATTTCCACACCGGTTGTCACTCCTGAGATACAGCCACGTCATGAAATGGCAGTGAAGCCCGAAGCGGCAACACCGCAGCCGGAGGAAGAAAAGTCGGAGATAGAGCCGCGCCGCCCCGATTATTCGGAGGGCGTGCAGCTCTCCCTGCTCGACCTCTGGGGCATGACGGAGGAAGTACGCAAGCAGGAAGCACCCGCCAAGAAGAAAAAGACGGCGAAAAAGGAAAGCCCGGCAAGGCGCATGCCTCCCAAACCGCAGGCGCAGGTTACGCCGAAGGTTACGACCGCACCGCCACAGCCGTCTGCCGCACCGCCGACGGAAAGCAGGGACAGCCATGAAACAAAGCCGGTGAGTGTCGCAGCCAAAGCCGATCCGGATGATATTTACGCTACTTTGGATTGGGACACCAATCCGCCCATCAACGGCTTCTATGAAATGATGATGGACCTCACGCCGGAGCGACGCAAGGAACTTCGCAGGCTGGCGGCACAGCATCAGGAGAAACGGCAGCATGTCCCGGACGTGAAAGCCGCGCCGGAGCAGGAAACACGGCAACCCGAAACACAGCCGGAAGTTGCCGCCATTCCTGTCGCTCCCGCAACGGAAGCGGCTGCAACCTCCCTTTTTCCCGAAATGGAAGCGGAAAAACCGAAAGAGGAAGCTCCCGACCTGTCGCCGCGTCCCTACCACCGCACGCCGGAAATGCACTTGCGTGAAGGCTCGTTAGTGGCTGACAGTGGGCGTCGTAACATCGGTTATCTGAAAGACATCACGCCTTACGGCGCGACATTCCAGCCGCTTGGACTGACAGGCTATCAGAAAGAGAAGGCGTTGCTGTATGTGTCGCTCCGTGACGCATACGAGCGTCTGTACCGTTATGAATCGAACAGGTGCGAGGAAAACCCGCAGTGGCGTGAGCATCTGAACACCTGCTATGACGAGTTTGTCATGCGCTACGGCAACCTCAACGCCAAGCAGAACGTGAAACTGGTGGTGATGGATGCAGGAGGACGCGACATCCTTTCGCTGGAACGTGCGGAGGACGGCAGGTTCGTCAAGGCGGACATTTTCGAGCGTCCCGTTTCCTTCTCGGTAGAGAGCCATGCCAACGTAAGCTCTCCCGAAGAGGCACTCTCCGCATCGCTCAACAAGTTCGGCACGGTCAATCTCGACTATATGCGGGAGATAACCGACAGTACGGAGGAGGGATTGCTTGACGCCCTCAAAGGACGCATCTTCTACAACCCGCTCGTAACCGGTTACGAGATAAAGGACAGGTTCATCGCCGGGAACGTGATAGAGAAGGCGGAACGCATCGAGGCATGGATGGGCGACAACCCCGAAAACGGGCGTATGCCGGAAGTGAAGCAGGCGTTGGAGGCTCTGAAAGAAGCCGAGCCGCCGCGCATCGCTTTTGAAGACCTCGACTTCAATTTCGGGGAACGCTGGATTCCGACGGGCGTATATGCCGCCTACATGAGCCGTCTTTTTGACACGGACGTGAAAATCGCCTACTCCGCAAGCATGGACGAATTTTCGGTGGCGTGCGGCTACCGCACCATGAAAATCACGGACGAGTTTTTAGTGAAGGGCTATTACCGGAACTATGACGGCATGCACCTGTTGAAACACGCCCTGCATAACACCTGCCCGGATATGATGAAGTCCATAGGAAAGGATGAACACGGAAACGACATCAAGGTACGCGACAGCGAGGGCATACAGCTCGCCAACGCCAAGATTGACGAAATCCGTAACGGGTTCTCGGAATGGCTGGAAGAGCAGTCGCCGCAGTTCAAGGAACGGCTGACGACGATGTACAACCGCAAGTTCAACTGTTTCGTGCGCCCGAAATATGACGGCTCACACCAGACCTTTCCGGACCTCAACCTCAAAGGGCTGGCAAGCAGGGGTATCAAGAGCGTCTATCCGTCGCAGATGGATTGCGTCTGGATGCTCAAACAGAACGGCGGTGGCATCTGCGACCACGAAGTCGGTACAGGCAAGACGCTGATAATGTGCATTGCAGCGCATGAGATGAAGCGTCTGAACTTGGCGCACAAACCGATGATTATCGGGCTGAAAGCCAATGTCGCGGAGATTGCCGCCACCTATCAGGCGGCATACCCGAACGCGCGGATTCTCTATGCCTCGGAGAAGGACTTTTCGACCGCCAACCGCGTGCGTTTCTTCAACAACATCAAGAACAACGACTATGATTGCGTCATCATGTCGCACGACCAGTTCGGCAAGATTCCGCAGTCGCCGGAGTTGCAGCAGCGCATCCTGCAAGCGGAGCTTGACACGGTGGAGGAAAACCTCGAAGTCTTGCGGCAGCAGGGCAAGAACGTATCGAGGGCGATGCTGAAAGGTCTGGAAAAGCGCAAGCACAACCTTGAAGCGAAGCTGGAGAAGGTGGAACACGCCATCAAGTCGCGCACGGACGACGTGGTGGACTTCAAGCAGATGGGCATCGACCATATTTTTATTGACGAATCGCATCAATTTAAGAACTTGACTTTCAACACGCGGCATGACCGTGTGGCTGGTTTGGGCAACTCGGAAGGAAGCCAGAAAGCCCTGAATATGCTTTTTGCCATCCGCACCATACAAGAGCGCACGGGTAAGGACTTGGGGGCGACGTTCCTATCCGGCACGACCATCAGCAACTCGCTGACGGAACTGTACCTGCTCTTCAAGTACCTGCGCCCGAAGGAACTGGAACGGCAGGATATCCGGTGCTTTGACGCATGGGCGGCTATCTTCGCCAAGAAGACGACCGATTTCGAGTTCAACGTGACGAACAACGTGGTGCAGAAGGAGCGTTTCCGCTACTTCATCAAAGTGCCGGAGCTTGCCGCCTTCTACAACGAGATAACCGACTACCGCACGGCAGAGGATGTGGGTGTGGATCGTCCGCACAAGAACGAGATACTGCACCATATACCGCCCACGCCGGAGCAGGAGGACTTCATTCAAAAACTGATGCAGTTCGCCAAGACGGGCGACGCCACGCTGCTCGGTAGACCGCCCCTGTCGGAAACGGAAGAGAAGGCAAAGATGCTGATCGCCACCGATTACGCACGGAAGATGGCTCTCGATATGCGCATGATAGACCCGAACTACGAAGACCACCCCGACAACAAGGCTTCCCACTGTGCCAAGACGATTGCGGAGTATTACCATAAATACGACGCGCAGAAAGGCACGCAGTTCGTGTTCTCGGATCTGGGGACGTACCAGCCGGGCGACGGGTGGAACGTGTACAGTGAGATAAAGCGGAAGCTGACGGAGGACTACGGCATACCGGCAAGCGAGGTGCGCTTCATTCAGGAGTGCAAGACCGACAAGGCGCGCAAGGCGGTGATAGACGCCATGAACGCCGGAACGGTGCGCGTGCTGTTCGGTTCCACCTCCATGCTCGGAACGGGCGTGAATGCGCAAAAAAGGTGTGTCGCCATCCATCATTTGGATACGCCTTGGCGACCGTCCGACCTGCAACAGCGTGACGGACGGGGAGTCAGGGCAGGCAACGAGATTGCCAAGCATTTTGCCGGGAACAATGTGGATGTCATCATCTACGCGGTGGAAAAGTCGCTGGACAGCTACAAGTTCAACCTGCTGCACTGCAAGCAGACGTTCATCTCGCAGCTTAAAAGCGGGGCGATGGGCGCGCGTACCATCGACGAGGGGGCGATGGACGAGAAATCGGGCATGAATTTCTCGGAGTACATGGCGTTGCTCTCCGGCAATACCGACCTTTTGGACAAGGCGAAACTGGAGAAGCGTATCGCATCGCTTGAAGGGGAACGCAAGTCGTTCAACAAGGGCAAGCGCGATTCGGAGTTCAAGCTGGAAGCCAAGACGGGGGAACTGCGTAACAACACGGCTGTCATCGAAGCCATGACGGAAGATTGGAACCGCTTTCTTTCCGTTGTGCAGACGGACAAGGAGGGCAACCGCCTGAATGCGGTCAAGGTGGACGGCGTGGATTCTACCGATGAAAAGGTTATCGGAAAGCGTTTGCAGGAGATAGCCAAGAACGCCACTACGGGCGGGCTGTACAAGCCTGTCGGGGAACTTTACGGCTTTCCGATAAAGGTGGTAAGCGAGAGGATACTCAAAGAGGGGCTGGAGTTTACCGATAACCGCTTCGTGGTGGAGGGAAACTACAAGTACACCTACAACAACGGGCATCTGGCGATGGCTGATTCGGTAGCCGCCGCACGTAATTTCCTGAACGCATTGGAGCGGATTCCGTCCATAATCGACCAGTACAAGGGAAAGAACGAGGTGCTGGAAAAGGAAGTTCCGCAGTTGCAGGAGATAGCGGGCAAGGTATGGAAAAAGGAGGACGAACTGAAACAGCTTAAGTCCGAACTTGCCGCACTTGACCGAAAGATACAGCTGGAACTTGCGCCGCCTACGCAGGAAGCCGACGAAAAAGAAAAGGATGGACAGGAGGTCAAGCCTGTTTCGGAAGGTGTACGGAGCATATCGCCACAACAAACTGATGATGCACCGCAGATACGCAGCCCGGTGAATGAGCGAAATCCAACGGGCAACATCATTGGCGACCATGTCATCATCGGACGACCGGGTTTTCAGTTAAAGAATAAAAACCGATCGAAAGGGATAAAAATTTAAAATTAGGAATTTTATATAAAATATTAATAGGGGCTATCCAAAAGGTCTAAAAGTAAATCATATCCCCTCTGCAAGTATCTGTAGGAGAGTGATTGCAAGACTTTCTTTCTTTTTGGGCAGCCTCTATTAAATTTATTTGCTCTTTCTTGATTTATGTTTATAAACATTATACCAAAAACATTCCAACTAACCTTGTTTATGTTTTGTCAGCCACCATTTGCACAACCATATTTGACTCCCAAAGAGAATGAATTCGATAAGATAACTTGCTGCATACCCACAATAAGGGGCTAAATAGAATACGAATGGGAAATAGATAACAGCACCGACAACAGATTGCGTTATGTAGTTGGTTAAACTCATTTTACCATAAAGCTGTAATGTGGAAACCGCTTTATTTGACACATTCCTTATGACACAATAATATGAACGAGAATATTTCTACAGAATCATCAGTAAAACAGAAAAAAATACTAATTTTGTTTTTGATGATCCTTCCAAAAGGAATTAGAAAAAATGTCTAATTCTAACTTATAGAGGAAAAAGCAACAATTAAATATTAAAGAATAAAAGATACGAAAAATATGACGCCAAAAGAGATACTACAAAAATGGATTGACTGCTTCAACGCCGCCGATGCAGTCGCTTTGGCA
>OBLI01001962.1_pt1 | contig 18563 bp, 15 predicted proteins | sample 1519701 | NCBI WGS metagenome assembly OBLI01 (sample SAMEA3663005, study PRJEB22513) | pig gut metagenome | biome: pig gut; feature: pig-associated habitat; material: faeces | place: France | collected 2012 | reverse complement strand
CCCCAATCTCACCAACAAAACTTTCATTGGGTATTTAGACGGATACAGTCTTTCCACCTTATCCCAAAATCCTTCTTGCATTAAATCATTAAAAAATCTTTGTCTATTTTTACTCGGAAAAGTTGATTTTTCTATCAAGCTATTTTCGCGCAAGATTTCATCATAATTTATTTCTTGCAAGTTTGACAAATTTCCTCTAACATATACTTTCCCCTTATCAGTATAGGAACATATGCAGGAAGTTCCCAGTACACCTTCTCCTCTATATTCCGTATACCAGTCACCTAATATAATGTCTATACCATCATGCCGCCCCTTTGTCTTGCATTTTGTACAGCATTGCCTCATGGAAAGATTATAAACAATGGAAGCTTCCATATATTTGCTCGTAGGCAAATATGATGGCTCAATTACCCTTTTTCCAGATTTGAATGTGTAGCACACATTTTGTTTTCTATACCCTGACACACTCTTATCCCTAAAGTTAACATCTGTCAAAACGTCACGTTCCCTACTGTTAAGCCAAATTTTATATGATTCCCAGGATAAAGGAGATGGCACACCATGACAAATCACAGCAACAGACAACAAATTATCTCGTTTGTTCAATATTGAAGCTATTTTACTTGCAGCAATCACCTGACATGGTGTCCCAGAAAATAATATCTTATTTCCTTGCCTCAATAACTTGATAAGTTCTCGTTGTGCTTCTCCTGTGCAGCTTTGTACATATTTACTTCCCTGCATCCGCTGTAAATCATTTATATCCCTACTTACTATATGTCTGGCCACCAAATTGTTATCCCACACACAGCCACACAGGAAATATCCCTCCGCTAGGGCATTCTTTGCTAGCTCATAAAATGCACCACCGGAAGAACTTCTCAATTTTGCGTCCCTATCCAAAGAATGATAAAGCCACGCCTCTATGCCACAGGTCATACTCATAGTCCCTCCAATGCCTCTCGCAAAAATGCAAAAGAATCCCTCCGCAAATCCTTTTTTCTTTCCCGTACTGCTGCAAAATCAGTTGCCTGCATTTTTGCTATATCAAAATCATTAAAACACGCCAAATGATCTGCAAGTCCTAATTGTTCAAGCAATGATTTTATACGCAAATCCTTCTTTCCTCTACTCAACACAGATACATATGGCTTTTCAAATGTGGTAGAAAAAGCTGTGCCATGAAAAGAATTTGTTACGACAAACTCAGCATACTTTATCATACTGAGAAATTCTCTCGGTCCTATATCTAACTTTCTTTTTATACCTGAAAACATAGCACGAGGTGGTGGGACTATATTAAGAACCGGAAGTTCTAGTTCTCTGCTTACCCTTTTCGCTGCCGATAGTACCTCTGGCGTACAATTCCATGAAAACAATAATATATATTTTTCTTTAATCAGTCTTTCACTACAGATTTCTTCATAGTCCTCTTTGTCCAAAAGCACTGTCGGGTCGAGGCAAAGCTCACAGTCCAATCCTAGCTTGCGCACATATTCCACACCGCTAGTTTCCCTCACCGAAATACTGTCAAATTGTTTCAACCACGGCAAAAAATCATCCTCGTGTTCAGGAGCTTCCTGCACCCATTTGCCAAAGGAGGCTGCATAAGCAACTCTGCGTTGTGATTTAGGGAAATTCAAAAAATACAAATAATTTGCTGCTGGCGCATCATCCTGAGAAACATTCCATATCTGATCACTACCGCAGACAATACAGTTGTAATCACCAGCATCCTGAATAAACTCTTTTTCCGTCCTGTACAGACGGCTCAATTCTAAGCATTCTCTGGTAAACTTATCAAATAGTTCCTGCCGGCTTTTTAGTTCTTGATAATATGGCAGACGACAAAAAATTTTAATCCATTCTTTCAACCTTCTTGGTGAACGAGCAAACATCTCTCTGCTGGCTACAAAACGCTCCGTTTCAAAATTGATTGTTTCAACATCATGCCCCATACGCTTAATTACTTTCTGCAAAGCATAATTCTGCAAGCTTGCCCCATAATTATATCCTGTATGGTATGTCAAAATTCCTATCTTCTTCATGTGCACTTTCTCCCATAAATCATATTTTTCTTATAATATTCAGTAAAATTTTTCCAAATTCTTTTGTACCTGTTAGAAACATACCATGCAATGACAATTTCATTTCTCTGTGCGCCAACATAGAAAAATACCACACATTATAGACAAGTTGACTGATTATCTGTGCACCAATTATGCCCCACAATCCCAAATGTAATTTGTCCAAAGCTACAATAGAAAGGATACTACTCAAAATGGCAGCAAAAACAAATCCTTTAATATAAATTATTCTATTCGTACAGGAAAAATATGATGTATAACAGTTTCTAAGATTTAGTATCAGCTGACAAAGGCACAATCCTAGCATGATTGGCATTGATAACACTGCCTCCGGCTTGACCATCCTCAATAACGGCATTCCAAACAAACAGAATAACACTGTCCCCAAGACAAACAAATATAAAAATGACATTACTATCAACGACATGTTTTTTCTTACCTTGACGGTATCACATGTTATATATGCAGATTGCAATTCTGGCTGATACGTACTGTAAAGTGTGCCTGCAATAACCGCCAGTGCAGCAGCTGCCTGTAAGCCAACTGCATATGTTCCTGTTTCTTCCAAGCTTAAATACATGGAGCATAAAAGTGTTGTCATATGGGTGGAAAAATAATTAGTAATTGCTATAATGCCATCACGCCATGCATTGTACCAAACCACCCTTACCATGGAGAAAATTTCTGTCCAAGGAATACTGCGTTCTATTTTTGCTAATTCCATGCCTATATTGCAATACGCATAAAAATATCGCCTCCCCAGAAGCCTGAACACTATACCATAAACTGCATAGGCAATACTAATCCCCAATATATCCCAGCCAATGAAAAGAAGAACTGCCATCAGCGTAATCTGCACCAGCCTGGCATATACGGTATTCTTGTTTGCCTGCATATCATTACCCACGCCACGCAAAAAGGAAGCATAATAACCATAATACAGATTTAGACAGATGCCGACAGCATAGATGATCCAAGCCGTAATATGAATATATCCCTCAAAACCTGTGGTCAAAAAATAAATATAATATGTACCTGCTGTCAACAAAAGCAAAAATGCAATACCTGCAATAATGCCATAAACCACCTTACAGGCTAACAAGACCTTTTTGATAAGCAAAAAATCTGGCTGTGAATCATCACTGAACACTGCTCCTTCTCTTTTCAGGCTTCTTGCCCCCGACCATGCGTAGGTTATATTTCTAGCAAATGTCACGCAAAAACCAAAGTCAAACAGCACTGCTATGCCGCCTATACTGGCGAATACATACCACAAGCCCAGCTTCTCTCCATCTAAAAAATACATTATTAATGGCAACATAAGAAAATTTGCAGCCATAGAGAGAATCGTGCCGATATAACTCCAAATTATGTCCTTAGAGGTAAGTTTTATTTTCATATTTTTTTGCTTGTACTCCATAGAGTATTTCCAGCACTTTTTGATATACCATCTCCACCGTAATACTCCTCATGCACTTGAAATCATTGCAGTCAATCAGCCTGTCTGTTCCATAACATGGTGAACACAATTCGCTAGACTGTATATAAAAAGCTGTAGGAACTGGATTTATATATTTTCTATAATCTGTACAACCAAATAAAGTTAGGGATGGGGTTCCGATGGCATTTGCACAATGCATTAATCCTGTATCACTCCCCACTATTAAATCTGAATGACCTATTATTGCTAAACTTTCAGAGAGGGACGTTTCTCCACATAAATTAATAATCTGATTATTTAACTTATTATCCATTCCCTCCATTTCTATTTTTTCCTTTTTACCTCCCAGCATAACTACACAATATCCATCTTCAATAAGTTTATCTCCCAGAGCAAACCAGTAAATATAATCCCATTTCTTTGACATCTTTGCGACACGCTTTCCCTGAGTAATAACCTCCCAAGTCATACAACCAGGTAGCAAAATAATTTTCTTTTTATCATCTGAAAGCACGCTAGATATATTAGAATTTAATACTATTTTATTAAAATCAAATATTGGATATGCTTGTTCATTGGCAAATTCTGATATTCCTATTGTCTCCAATAATTTCAAAGACTGATTATACACACTTTCTTCCTTACAAAAATCTATGGAATAATCATACTTTATATCCTTTATAAAAGGTAAATTCATGCCAACAATCTTTTGACTTGCTACATTCATAATTCTATTCGGCCATTTACTGATATGTTGTGCATCAACACAAGCAATTTTTATGGCATAATCATATTGCTTTATTCCCAAAGAGTATATAAGCTTTACATCTTGCCAAGGCTCTTCTATAGAGTAGTAAATCGCTTCATCTATCCATTTTTGTAAGGCTAAAATTTCTCTAACTGCATTAAATCTCTTATTGTTATTTCTAGAAAATGCCATAATATAAGCATTTTTATCATGCAGCTTTATTCTTCTAGCCATTGGCAATATTATGGCCATATCTCCTATGCCGCTTCCTGTATACAATATGTATTTCATAATCAAAGATATCTCCTAAAATCTTTAAAACTTATTTCTGTACTACAAATATTTTCCATAACACCATTGTAACAACAACAAACACTGCCATATCCATTGACAACAGTGCACGGACTCTATCATCATACCCAGCCCATGCCAAGGCAATAATACATTTGCAATAAATAAATCTGTCAAAATGATATGCTTTTAATGAATCTGCCTTTACCATAATTTTTTTGTAAAACAATATAGAAAAAAACAAAGATACCAAAAATGACATTATATATACACCAATTTGCCCAAAATCCTCATACCATCTGCCAAATAAAGTAACAGTATTACCATATAAATCAAAAGCATGATAATGTGCATCTGCATCTTCAGGTACTAATCCCCATTTAATAAGTGTATTATATATATCTGAAAAAGTTGCCTGCCCCCAATAAGCGTTTCTAGCAGGCTCAAAGATATGAAGATTGAAAGAATACAAACCTCCACAAAAATAAACTGCTATATATTCTAGTAACCATCTCTGAGTTTCTGGTCTTCCCACTGAGCTTGATGAATAATAAAATGCTATGCCCAGCAACACTATGCCTACAATCATTTTTTTGAAGTTTATTTTTTTCATTAAATCACATCTTGATAGAGAAAAATAAACCATTGGCAAGAATAAAATAATTTCAATTATCGGCTGACGAGCAGCATTAGAAAAAACACTAGATACACAAAATAGCATCATTATAATCACATATTTAAACTGTGTTTTTAACTTAATTCCACAAACACCCCAATTATAAATAAAAATATAAGCCACAAAGTACGCAACACACTTATTTATTTTATATAATTGCGAAACAAAGAAAATACCTTCTATCTGATCACTATGATACAATACATTCATTCTATATTGCATCATTCGCAAGGCCAAAGATTCTCCCCCAGTATTAATGTAAAATACATATATCGTAAAAATCATAGCTATAAAAATATATGCCATAAAAAAATATATTACTCTATTACTGAGGATAATCGGTGTGCTTGAATTACAGCTTAGAGCAATTTCATTACATTCTTTACTAGAAGATAAGAATAATTTAACGCAACATTCTGTTGCTATAAAAATAAATCCACCTAACGCTAACACTTGAAATGTTAACTCATTAACGGAAAATCCCAAAATGTTTTTGAACCCATATGCTAACATCAACATAAAAGTAAATGATGATGTAAAAATTATACTTGGCGACAATAGCCTTGCACTAGATATTACATAGGACATCAATACATACAAAATATATACCAAAAGCAAACAGCCAAAGAAATCTTCCATATTGTTTACTCCAAATTAAAAATTGACTATTAACATTCACTTATCGTTTTATTGACAAGCTTACAAACCTCATCCACGCTTATTTTTTTCAAGCATTTCCTATCTGTACACTTAACATACATATTACTTCCATAGCATGGCGATTTGTCACAGTACTTCACGCAATAAATAAATTTTGCTTTATCACCATATGCCCCATGCGTATATGGATTAGTAGGTCCAAAAATAGAAACAGTCGGTATGCCTACTGCCGCCGCAATATGCATCATACCTGTATCCACCCCTACCACACATTTACATTTCTTTGCCAACATCATCGACTCTACAATATTGGTTTTCCCCACCATGTTTATAACCCTGTCAGATGTAAGCACATCTCTTAGTTCTGACAAAAGCTGTTCTTCTTGCTTACCACCAAACAACATAACCAAAATTCCAAAATCCATCAGTTTGCAAATGAGCTCTCGCATATTTTCTATTCCCCAGCCACGAGTATATACTTTACCCATACGCAAAAATCTATATTTATACGAATAATCTGCATTTCCTATGCAAACTCCAACTATGCCATCAATAGTTTTCAAATTCAATCGTTGCTCGTCATTCTCTGACAAATCAGGTGGTATCAAAACAGGTGCAGAGACAAAAACTTCTTCTTTAAGGAGGTCCTTTACCGCCAAAAAATATGCCTCTACAAAATGACACTCATTCAACATAGTATCAAAACATATCCCCTGCTTTTGAATCCCAAACCATTGTACAGGATGAATAAGTCTCATAAATATTTTTGTTTTTATTACAGAGGTATGAGGAGCAGCTATACCAATGTCGTACCCTGTTTTTCTACATTTTTTTGCAAATTTATAAATACTGCCTACACCGCTATATACATTGAGAACATAGCAATTATCCAGCCTAACATCGGCATATTGTAAGACATCTGCGCAGGTTTGAAACTTGACTACCACATCAATCCTAGCCAAAGGAAATTTCTTACGCAAAGCCCTCAGCATAGGTACAGCACAAACAATATCACCTATGCCATGAAGCAGTTCTACCAGTATTTTCTTTTCTCGATATATTTTCCTCTGCATTACCATATAACCTCAATATTTGCCACCTATCCACTGTATTATTTCATCCCTACTCACTGCATAAGTTCCGACCTTACTAATACCTATGCTAGCTCCAAAATTTGCCATCATCGCTGCCTCATACACAGATAGACCGCCAGCTATACCTGCAGACATAGCTGATATCACCGTGTCACCTGCACCAGAAACATCAAAAACATCCTGCGCCACCGTTGGAATGGTATATTTTCCATCCCTTAAAAATAAAACCATGCCTTTTTCTGACCTTGTGCAGATAATATTATCTATCTTATATTTTTCCTGAATCATTTTTACTGCATTTTCGAGTACGGATTCTTCATTGGGGAGTTGTTTCCCCAAAGCCTCTCCCAGCTCCTTGACATTTGGCGTTATATAATCAGCCTCTTTGTACTTCATCCAAAATTGTCTTTTCGACCACCAAATACACCGCCTAAAATATCATAAAATTTCTCCAACATTCTAACATCGGTAAATCTATCAAGAAAAATTCTCTCTCCTTCTCTCCCAGCAATATTTACAGATAGCTTATCAAGATCATAAAGTATGCCCAACAGAGAGTATTCATTTTCCATCTCAAATGTCCAACCATTCACACCATCCTGAATCAATTCCGACAAAGCCCCCCGTTTACCGGCAATAACGGGCCTTCCGTATTTCATAGCCTCTATTGCAACCAATCCGAATGCTTCCCAGCGGGATGGCATAATTACTGCATCACAAGCCTCATAATATACTGGTAACTCGTCATGTGATATCCATCCTAAAAATGTTATATTATCTATATCCTTCTTTTCGATACCTCCACCATCAAATACCACATTATCGCCAATAACCCAAAGATGAATGTGCTTTAGTTCATCTGCATGTTCATCAAAAACCTTTAACAAAAAATCGACACCCTTTTGCGGGTCAAATCTACCTACAAAAAGCAAATTGATTTTATCTGTACACATCTCTGCTTTCTTATTTACAATATTTTTTTCTGGGGAAATGCCATTATAAATCATTACCATCTTATTTATTGGCAAACCACTATTAACAGCACTATTCAACTCATATTCTGACACATTGATAATTTTATCCGTTACGGTCGCCAAAATACGCTCTACCCCAGCATAAATATGCTTTTTCAAGCCTGATGTGTTCATATTAAACGACCAGCCATGAGCATTATAGATAATTTTTCTCCTTTTGCTACAAAAGAGATACGGAAATCTTCCTATGAGTCCTGCCCATGTGCTATGGCAATATATTACATCAGGGTTCAACTTCTTAATACACCTGTTTATTCTTAGCATAGCGGGAAACAAACTACAAATGGAACGTCTGTAATGGTAATAGTGCACTTTCTCCTGTGGCAGATTCCATGCATGCTCTGATTTATAGTCACTAAGAACAATATAATTGTCTATCCCTTGTTCACCATCCCTGCTAAAAATAGTGTTCAGGTAGGTTGCTACTCCACCATTTGCATACTCACATATGTGCAATACCCGCATTTACGATTTTTCCTTTCAAGATTCGCTATTCTCACACTATGTAATACCATTTTTACATTAATTCAGCCTTTTATACAGCATCATGCTATATATCAGCGATACAATTAGTCCCAAAATCAATCCAGCAGCCGCGAAGATTTTTTTCTTTGGGAAACTTGGTTTTTCCTCATCTGGCAGATTAGCTGGATCTACAATCTGTATATCCATACTCTCCATAGTCTGCTGGATTTTGGCCTGCTCTATCTGCTTAGTTAGATTGTTATATATCTCTTGCTTATTAGTGGCTTCTCTATATAACTTTTGATATTCAAGAATATCATCTGCCATGCCAGCCATATCTTCATCAGACTTGTTTTGCAAGGCCTGTACTTGTGACTCTGATGCCTGAGCAACTGCCAATGCTGTAGCAGCTTGGTATCTAGCTAGCTGTAACTCCGCTTGAGTCTCACTAATAGCAACGGCCTTGGAAGCAACAGCTTTCTGTACCTCGCTATTCAACTGCTGATACAGTTTTTCCAGCTCTGCCAAGGCATTAACAACGGCAGGATGCTTATCCTGATACAGAATCCTCAGCTTAACCAGTTCGGTTTCTTTTTCTACAATGGTATTGTGGATTTTCTGCACTGATGGATTATCTGTCATAGCATATTCCAATGCATCACTATTCTGCTCCCCTAGCTGAGCTGAAATACTGGACAAACTTGCCTGCTGAGCCATCTTCTGAACAGCCAATTCCCCAAGTGTTTTCTCATATGCTGCGGATTTTTCCAGCTGAGCCTTGGTCTGCTCCTCAGGGCCATAGATTTTGTGCTCCTTGCTAAAGGTTTCCAAAGCCTGAGCAGAATCATCTGCTTCTTTTTTGGCTATATCAATGCGTTCATCCAGAAAAGACACTACCAATGATTTGTTTTCCTTGTTAAGTGTGGTCATCAAACCCAGGAAATTGTTTACCACATTGTCAGCAATATACTTTGCTTCCTCAGGAGTTCGTCCCTTGGCTTCCACACTGATTAACTGAGTGCCCTTGGTATTGGCAATATTGAGATTTTTCTTGGCAAATGTTTCTGCATCCGGTCTATCCTCAGGCTCCTTGTCATCAAAAACCTGCTCAATAATCGGATCCAAGACAACTCTGGTTTTCATCATTTCTATATAGGTAGTAGCTTTGCCACCAGTCAGACCGCTGTTTCCTGTCAGAGCCGCCATAGCTGCCGCTGCTCCACCTATATCAATTCCACTGGAGGAAGATTGCACTGTTACCTGTGAGGTGTATTCCTTAGGCAGTAATAGCGAAATCACCAGTGCCAGCATAGTAAATCCTGCCACGATGCCTCCAAAGAGTTTTTTCCTATCCATAATAATGGCAAACAGCTTGCCTAAATCTATAGTCTCTTCTTCTCTTTCCATGTTCTCTCCCTTTGCAGTTTAACTTTACTCGACCTATTTATTCAATGTCTTAATCCTTGGTCAATGCACGATAGGTAGCATAAACATTAATATATGGTGCAATATCTTCACTGAATACCACCTTGCCGGAATCTGGTACATAGACAATGTCTCCATCCTCCAACTGGATATTCTGGCTTAAATCATGCTTCTTGACAAAGGCATCTATATTTATTTCCCGATAATACAGCACCCCGTCTATCTGCCGTATCAGCTGGATATGCTTGGAACGGCCTCGCTTATCTACACCCCCGGCACTGGAAACTGCTGCATAGACATTCATATTGTCTACATTCATTTCCTTAATACCCGGGTTATTTACATTGCCCATAACGTAAACCTTGCGGGCACCATAATTCTTAAGGCTTATATTCAGCTCTGGTAATTTGAAATAAGGGCTTAACTTGGCATATATCAAATCTCTAGCTTCATCCAGAGTAAGACCTACCAACTTTATATTGCCTGCATAAGGCAAACGAGCCATACCGTCCACTCCTACAGTAATATCATTTACGCCAATACCATTGGAATAGCCTATGGCCATGATATTTATAGTATCGTATTTTGCTAGGCGATATTCCCCTAAAATACGATCCGGTCGCAGCTGAGCCACTTTGAAAACCGTATTGTCATTGCTTTCAATTGCTGTGATGCTAGGGGCTTCCTCAGCCTGCACCCCAGGAATGTTGCCTCCTGCCAAAGCTATATTCATGCCCAGCAAGATACCTGCTGTCAATGTTGTTATTTTTTTCATAAACTCTCCCTCAATATGCTCCTTTGCTAAAAAGTACAATTTGCGCTGTTTTCAGCAAGCATTTTATATCAATCAAAATAGAACGGTTCTTTACATACCACTCATCCAGCTCCAATCTGCCAGCAAAATTCACATCACTTCTGCCGCTTACCTGCCAGATACCTGTAATTCCCGGCTGTACCTGACAGATAATATCCAGATAATCTCCTATTTTATCCATCTCTCTAGGAAGATATGGCCTTGGGCCAACTAAACTCATATCACCAAGCAAAACATTAATAACCTGTGGCAATTCATCCAAACTGGTTTTGCGAATGAATCTTCCCACATCTGTCACCCTAGGATCATATCCCCTCAATTTTTGGAACTCATTCCATTCCTTCCGCGCTATATCATTTTGCTCCAAATACTCCTGCAAAATTCTATCCGAATCTATATACATAGAACGAAATTTGTAACACAAAAATGTTCTGCCTGACTTGCCTATACGATAGTCATTGAAAAATACCTTGCCTGGACTCTCCACCTTGATACATATAGCAACCAATGCCATTATCAGCAGCACCAATGGAAGCATTGACAAGCATATAATCAAATCAAAACCTCGTTTTACATAGTCCTGCTTTTCATTTCTCAATTCACTAAATCCCATATATCTCAAAATCTTCGCTCCAATGTGTTTATTTAAGACAAAGTTATTCAACTTATCCACACTGTCTAGTATACTACCACATTTGCCCCCCCCCCACAAGACATTAGAGCGAATTTTTTCAAAATTCGAATCAAATGTCTTGTGAAATTCCTGCCCTATACAAAATCACAGCCCTCCGCTATGAAAGTTACATTTTTCCATCTAAAAAACTGCAACAAAAAAACCAGCATACCTGTTATATTACAAGTACACTGGTTATATCTATCAAGCATGAAGCCGCTGCTTTCTACAGCTACATCCTGACAATTTATTCTTTTATGAGCATTTCCCGCAAGGCTCCTATGAGATACAGGGAACCTGCGCATATCAGCGTGGTTTCTTCTGTATTGCCTGCTTGCTCTGCCAAATCCTGAGCCCGTTTCAAGGCCTTTACTGGCTCTGGTACAGCTTCCTTGGCCTCAGATACCACATATGGCAGCAGCTGCTCTGGCTCTGCTGCCCGCTGGGAATCTGGCGTAGTCATAACTACCACATCCTCTGGCCGCAGAAGATATTCCAACATGAATTTATAATCCTTGTCCTTCAAGATACCCAAAAGGAAAATTCTTTTGCTATGAGGGAAATAATAATCAAGACTTTGCCGCAAGGTCTTGATACCTGCAGGATTGTGGGCGCCATCAATCAGCACCTTATATGTATAGCCAGAGAGCAGTTCAAACCGCCCAGGCCAGATTACCTGCTTCATACCTTTTTTCAAGGCTTTCTGTGTGAAGCGCAAATCATTAGCTGCCAGCACCATAAAGACCGCTGCCGCTAATCCACTGTTGGACACCTGGTGCAGTCCCAGCAAGGACAGCTTGTAATTCATATTGGCAAAAAGAGGATTTTTACCATTAAAAGCCACCAACTGCTGACCAGCCTCACATTCATTGCAATCCAAATGCAGCTTGGAAAGAGCCTCCATCTGCATATCTGTCAGAGCTCTATCCTGCACACCATAGCCGGTAGCTCCTAGATTTGGCGGTATGGACAACTGCCCCAAAGGCTTCATAGCTTCTGCTGCAAAATCTCTGCCTGCCACATACAGATCGGCCTTTTTTTCCTGAGCCATCTTGGCAATAATTTCCAGAGCCTCACCCTCTGCCCCGGTTACTACAGGCACACCATCCTTGATAATACCAGCTTTATGGGTAGCAATCCCCTCCAGAGTACCGCCGCATTTATCTGCATGCTCAAAGGTTACATTGGTAATTACCGACACCTCTGGCACAATAACATTGGTAGAATCCAAGAGGCCACCTAAGCCTACCTCAATCACCGCATATTCTACCCCAGCTTTCTGGAAAAGCAGAAAAGCCGCTGCGGTAAGAACCTCAAACTGGGTAGGATGCTCATCTCCCTCTCCCTGCATAAATTCGCAAATATCCCGCACCACGCTAAGAGTCTCGGCAAATTGCTGCTTCGAAACAGGCTGGCCATCAATAACCATTCTTTCCGTATAAGAGGAAAGATGGGGAGAAATATACATACCTGTCCGAATCCCTGCCGCCTGCAAGCAGGAAGCCAGCATAGCTGTTACCGAACCTTTGCCGTTGGTACCTGTAACATGAATGGTTTTATATTGTTTCTGGGGATCTCCCAAAAGAAACATCAGCCTTTGGATTCTTGCCAAGCCCAGATTTACACCAAATACATTCAGATCCTCCAGATATTCCAGAGCTTCCTGATAATTCATATCCTTCCCTCCTCGAAATAATTCTGCCATATAAAATGATGTACCATAGCAGACCTGCTTTGAGGCCCATCTATGGTACGATCATTGTTTTTATGTAAATTTACAGAGTTGCCAAATAGCTAAGGCGCTCCTTGACAGCAGCCTGCTTCTCCTGATAGCCCTTCAGCTTTTCCTGCTCACCAGCAACTACCTCGGCAGGAGCCTTGGCCAGGAAGCCCTGATTGCCCAGCTTTTTCTCCAGACGGCTAACTTCCTTCTCCAAAGTAGCCATTTCCTTGTTCAGGCGGGCAGCCTCCTTGTCCACATCAATAAGCCCCTTCAATGGCAGATAAATTTCTACGCCATTGACCACACCGGCCATAGCATTTTCTGGCTTGTCAGAACCAGCAGCCAGCATAGTAACAGGCTCTACGGCAGCCAGTACAGTAAGATAGCCTTCATTGTCAGCAAATACCTGACGGAGAGATTCATCGGTAAAATTCAAAATAACCTCACTCTTTTTGCCAGGAGCTGCATTTACCTCCAAACGGAGAGCACGAATGGTCTTGATGGACTCCATAATAGCAGTCATGGCTGCCTCATCACCATCATTTATCAGCTGAGACAAAGCTTTTTCATCATTGCCAGGCCACTGGGATACCATAATGCTGATACCCTCATGAGGAATATGCTGCCAGATTTCCTCAGTAATAAATGGCATAAATGGATGCAGAAGACGCAGTGTGCCTTCCAGCACATAGCCCAATACATACTGAGCAGTCTGACGAGGGCGGAGATTTTCCTTGTAATAAAGTCTAGCCTTGGCCAGCTCAATATACCAGTCACAGAATTCATTCCAGATAAATTCATAAATCAAACGGCCTGCCTCACCCAGTTCAAACTTCTCCAGGTTGGCCGTAACGCCCTGAGCAGTCTTGGCATAACGGGACATAATCCACTTGTCAGCCAGGGTATAATCCTCCTCTGCTGGAACAAAGGACTTGTCAAAGCCCTCCAGATTCATCAGCATAAAGCGGGAGGCATTCCACAGTTTGTTAGCAAAATTTCTGGTGGCCACAACACGGTCATTGATAAATCGCATATCATTACCAGGAGTGTTGCCGGTAATCAGCATAAATCTCAAGGTATCAGCGCCATACTGGTCAATAACCTCTACTGGATCAATACCATTACCCAGAGATTTGGACATCTTCCGCCCCTGCTCATCTCTAACCAGACCATGAATGTAAACGGTCTTGAATGGGATATCCTTGCCAAATTCAAGTCCCATCATAACCATGCGGGCTACCCAGAAGAAAATAATATCATAGCCGGTAACCAAGGTGCTGGTTGGGTAGAACTGCTTCAGCTCAGGAGTCTCCTCTGGCCAGCCCATAGTTTCAAATGGCCACAGACCGGAGCTGAACCAGGTATCCAGTACATCCTCATCCTGATGGAGATGCTTGCTGCCACATTTTGGGCATACATCTATATCAGTACGGGAAACCGTGGTTTCGCCACAATCATCACAGTACCAAGCAGGAATTCGATGGCCCCACCACAGCTGGCGGGAAATACACCAGTCACGAATATTGTCCAGCCAGTTGCAATAGATTTTGGTAAATCTCTCTGGTACGAATTTGATTTTGCCAGTCTTAACAGCCTCTACAGCAGGCTTAGCCAAGGAATCCATCTTGACAAACCACTGGGTAGAAATCATTGGCTCAATGGTGGAATGACAACGGGAGCAATGACCAACAGCATGCTCATGATCCTCTACAGATACCAGAGCACCTATCTCTTCAAGCTCCTTCACCAGAGCCTTACGGCACTCATAGCGATCCATACCCTCATATTTGCCAGCACCCTCAGTCATTTTGCCAGTGTTGGAAATAACCTTTATCTGCTCTAAGTTGTGACGGAGGCCCATTTCATAGTCGTTAGGATCATGGGCAGGAGTAACCTTTACGGCACCAGTACCAAAAGCAGAATCAACATATTCATCAGCAAAGAGAGGAATCTCTCTGTTCACTACTGGCAGAATCAGAGTTTTGCCAACCAGCTCAGTATAACGCTCATCAGCAGGATTTACAGCTACACCGGTATCGCCAAACATGGTTTCAGGACGGGTAGTAGCTACCTCAACGTATTTGTCCTCGCCCTTAATCTGATAGCGAATATGCCACAGATGACCGGCCTCAGTTTCATGCTCCACCTCAATATCAGAAATAGCAGTATTGCAATCTGGGCACCAGTTGGTAATGCGGGTTCCCTGATAAATCAAGCCCTTTTCATAAAGACTAACAAAAACCTCACGGACAGCCTTGGAACAGCCCTCGTCCATAGTAAAACGCTCTCTGTCCCAATCCAGAGAGGAACCCAGGGAACGAAGCTGGCTCATAATACGGCTGCCAAACTTTTCCTTCCAATCCCAAACTCTCTCCAGGAATTTCTCACGGCCCAGCTCGTAGCGATTGGTGCCTTCTGCCCGCAGAGCACCCTCTACCTTGGCCTGAGTAGCAATACCTGCATGGTCGCAACCAGGCATCCACAGGGTATTGTAGCCCTGCATACGGCGCCAACGAATCAAAATATCCTGCAAAGTGTTGTCCAACGCATGGCCCATGTGAAGCTGGCCAGTTACATTTGGAGGTGGGATAACAATGCTATATGGTTCCTTTTCTTCCTCTACAACAGCATGAAACAGCTTGTTTTCCTCCCAGAAGCCATACCATTTCTTTTCAAAGCTTTTGGGGTCATAAACCTTGGGAATATTATTCTCTTCCATGTTCTCAAACTCCTTTATTTCAAATCAAAAAGCTCTCCCGCCCAACAAGGGCGAAAGAGCATATCTTCCGTGGTACCACCTAAATTTGCACATGAACTATGTGCACACTCAAGACCTAACGCCGTCCAGCGTTCCAGCCTACCAGCAATCCTTCAGCCAGACAACTCCAAAGCTACCTTCCCTGCCGGATAGTAAAGGCTTTCACCAACCGCCTTTCTCTCTACACTCATCTGGAGCAGGTACTCCTCTTCTTCACAGTCTTTGTGGTATAAAATTTGGTGCGGACGAGAGGGGTCGAACCTCCACGCCTTGCGGCACTGGATCCTAAGTCCAGCGCGTCTGCCAGTTCCGCCACGCCCGCACATCAGCTTATATAGTTTAGCATAATTTGAAGTTCCTTGTCAAATTTTTGACATAGAAAAGAACCTGCCTAAAATGAAAAACAGAGGCAAATTTTCCTTAGCTATATTTCCTCAAACATTTTTCGCACTGAGGGAGCGTTTTTGGTCAGCTTCTTGATGCTCAAATCCTCCGCCTTATTGTTGGCCAACCGTAACTGGTTTTCAGAAGAAAGTAACGCATCCTTGGTCTTTTGCAAATGGGTGATGGTTTTGTCTATTTCATCTATGGCAGTTTTGAATTTTTTGCTGGCAATTTCATAATTGCGGCCAAAGCCCTGCTTAAAGGCATTCATATTTTCCTCAAAATTGGCTATATCCAGCTGTTGATTCTTGGCTGCCTCCAGCTCCTGACGATATTTTAGACTATTCAGAGCTGCATTCCGCAACAGAGTAATCATAGGGATAAAAAACTGAGGACGAATTACATACATTTTTTCGTAGCGATAGGAAACATCCACAATACCATTGTTGTATAATTCATTGTCCATTTCCAACAGGGATACCAGAACTGCATATTCGCATTTCTTTTCCCGACGATCCTTATCCAGCTCCTTGAAAAAATCCTCATTTTTATGCTTGGTGGCAGTTTCATCCATCTCGTTTTTCATTTCAAACATAATGGAAATAAATTCTGTGCCTTCCACGCTTTCCCGGAAGATAAAATCCCCCTTGCTGCCACTTTTGGCATCATTATCCTTCTCAAAATAGGCTGTCGGAAAGGCCGTCATCCGCAGGGAATTAAACTGTGTCAGGCAATGCTGTTCCAGACTTTCTCCCACCATTTTGGTGGACTGACGAGCCTTGAAATCCTTGTAGTAATCAATCTGCTCGTCCTTTTCCTTTAGTTGTTCATCCTTATGCTTCAGCTTGGCCTCATATTCCCGTTTCAAGGATTCCTCTCCTAGCTGTCTTTCCGTATCCTTATTAGATAATTGGTCTTTAAGACGGATAATTTCTGTATTCTTATCTGCCAATTCTTTATCTTTTAACTGCCGTGCTTCGGAAACTGCCATCTTTTTCTCATTTTCAACATTAGCAAGTTGTGCTTGCAGTTTTGCAATCTCTTTATCTTGCTCCATGTTCTTAGCAATATAATCCGCCTTTAGAGCATTGATTTCATCGTTTTTTTGGGAAATTTCCTTTTCCTTTGCGTTTACAGCTTCTGCTACTGCCAAATTCCTAGATATTTCATTGTTCTTAATGCAGGCCTCTAACTCCTGTATTTTTTTATCTTTTTCGGACAGCTCTGAATCTTTGGCAGAAAGAGCTTTATCCAATTGATTTTTTTGTTCCAGTCGAACTAAATCCAAATCCTTTTGTTGGGCGTCTTTCAGCTCTTCCTCTCTTTTTTTTAGTTCCCTGGCAAATTCCTTATCCCGAACCTGCTTCACAATATTAGCATAGCCAGACTCATCCACCACAAAAACCTCGCCACATTTTGGGCATTTAATCTCCTGCATCTCCCCACCTCCTAATTTTAGTAAAATTTTGTTAACATCCCGCTACCAGTAGAGGTATGGGACATCGAACACCTCGTCATAAATCAAAGATTCTTGTAATATCCTGATAACGGTTGATTACTCGATAAATTTCTACATATTCGTTTCTAACCTTATAGATAATTACATAATTTTCCCATATTGCATATTTATAATCTGTCCGAAAGCTGATTCTTTTTGCAAGATCTGAACCCATGCCAGGAAACATCTGAAGATTTTTAAATTTGCCATAAATCTCTTTTATGGTCTTTGCAGCATATTCTTCGTTGTCTTCAGCAATATAATCACGGATATTCTTCAAATCCTTTGCAACAATCGGATTAATCCGCAGTTTTAGCATCTTATTCCCCCACAAGCACTTTCAATTCTTCCAGATTCAGCCACCCTTCACCGTCTTTAACTGCTTCTTCAGCTTCCTGCAACTTCACCAGAAGCTTTCTCTCTGCACGATCACACTCGTAATCTTCAAAATCCATAACCACAAAACGACCTCTGCCATTTTTTGTTAAATATACCGGCTCTCCTTTATGGCAATTTTTCAAGACTTCGTTATAATTTCTCAAATCAGATACTGGTAAAATATTCGCCATATTCTTTCAGTTCCTTTCTTTGATTTCATATTACTCCTACTATTTTCAGTATACACCAAAAGCTGTAAAATTCAACGTAAATTTTTACAACAATAAAGTGTTCAATTTGCACTTACTATTTACAAAGTATTTATCCCACTTTTATGTGCTAGATGGATTTGCTAATTTCTAAAAAATCCCTATAAAGTCCAAAAATACAGACTTTATAGGGATTTTGTGC
>OBLI01001958.1_pt1 | contig 18605 bp, 13 predicted proteins | sample 1519701 | NCBI WGS metagenome assembly OBLI01 (sample SAMEA3663005, study PRJEB22513) | pig gut metagenome | biome: pig gut; feature: pig-associated habitat; material: faeces | place: France | collected 2012 | reverse complement strand
AGGACACCGACCATCAGATTTGTATGGCTCATGCGATGGCCAAGTTAGCCAAGGCGGCCAATCCTGGCGGAGACAAGGCAGCTCTTCCGTTCCATGATGACCTGAGCCTCTTCTACAAGTTGGAAGACAGATATGACGAAGAGGGAATAAGTCCAGAAGAACGAGGCCGGCGACGGCAAAGTCTTGAAACTAAAGAGATATTGATAAGACTAAGATCAAGGCTCGACATGGAACTTGCAAAGGATGAGACGGAGCGAAGTCCATACCTGACAGAGGCCTTGAACTATCTTAATAAGTTCTGGGATGGGATCTTCGCCTATCAAAAGGACGGCAATTATCCGATAGACAACAACATAGCGGAGCGAACCATCAGAAAGCTCACGACTCAGCGTAACAACTCCCTGCATTACGGAAGTGATGAAGGAGTTGAGATGGCTGTTGCCTACCATAGCGTCATCTCCACCGTAAAGCTTCATGGCATGTCGTGTTGGAGATACCTCGGTGAATTTTTCAAAAATATCTTTAACGGATGCCGGGATTTCCTTAGTCTGACACCCGCCAACATAGGATTGTCTTCAATCTCATGTTAAGACAAACACTGGAACTTTAACATATCCCATTTAAGGCACTGGAAAAGTGCCTATAAATGGTGGTATGCCCTAAATTGAGTACTTACCAATTAATTCCTATGGAGCATTTAAGTATAGCTTTAAGGGCACTGTTTAGCCGACAAGATGGAGACAAGATACTTCAGTGTGCTGGATTTATAAACAATTCTGTTCAAGAACCAAGGCATCTCGATACCGATTTTGACGAATCAGAAATAAATAAACTGCTCCAGCTCGAGGAACAAAGCATATATTCAGTTGACCAATTATCCATGACAGGTCAATTGGTGATTTCTAAATGGATGTCAGCAGACCCAAATTGCTTACCCGTAAAATTTGCAGACAAATCATCTGTATTCAACGTTCTTCTACATTTTGGTGCAAAAATCCTAATGGTAAAGGATGGTGATCCAGTATGCAGATATGACAGTCTATTGAGATGGCATGTCACCACAACGCAACTCGGAGAAGATCTTTTTACCACTTCCTTTCTTGCCTCTAAAGACCTTAGCATTCAGTATTCCAGAAATGATTTTGATTGGGATGCATTTGTTGGCCATAATAGCAAGGAACTAAACGTTATGTTTGAGAAGCCAATGGCTGAGCTTCACATGCACCTTAAAGGATCATCTTATAATGTCGATATCAGTTGGTTGTGCTTGATGAACCATATCCATCAACTCTATGAAAGATTTGTTGAGGTAGGAGAGAAACGAAAGGATAAGGAATGGTTTGTCGATTTATATAATAAAATTGAAAGGGCTGCCAATATTCGGTTGTATCTTGCAAGCGTTACAGGATGTGTTACGAATGGAATATCCAAAGCAGAACTCTTTGATAAACAACAAGATGAGTATAAAAATAGCAAAGGTGATAAAGTTGCCATCAAAGGATATCGCGGTTTCAAGGATACACTAAAGGAGTATCATGACGCAGCAGTTGAAAAGGCTGTGCAACAGGGCATTGATCCAGAACTTGTATTGGATTACATTCCTGTAGAGCATTATAATAATGAGTATATTAGTAATTTGGTGATGGCATCAGAGAGGAAACTGATGTATAATTGTTTCAAAACAATCTACAGCAATGATTATGACCCAGATTTCGCTACTCTCTTTTACGCGTACCTTGTACACAAGGATCTTTTTAGACATACCATATTACAATTGAATGCTCGAGTGGGCTTTGCAAATTTCGCCAGTTACGAAGAACTGAAGTCAACATTCATCCTTGACCGCTATTCAAAGCTTCTATATAAGGCAGCCATTGAAGGATTCATAGGAAAAGCGGATAACCGATTTGTTGAGGCTCGAATTGTACCAAAGAATACTGTTGAAGGTATAGAAAAATCGTTGAAGGATATCTATGAGTCTATATCGAAAAATATATGGCCGCAATGTGGAATAATCTTCCATTTTATAAAGAAAAGAGACGAATCTTTTAAGGGAGACAAAGACGTTAGGCATAACATATTGAGAAACGAAATAAAACAGCAGGCTATAGCTATCTATAAGTTCCGTCAGCTGAAAGGAAAGGATATTGTGGGTAGTGTTCTTGGCATTGATGCTGCCAATTCTGAAATTTTCACCAGACCAGAAGTGTTTGCCCAAGCTTTTAGGTTTCTAAGAGAAAAAGAGGTTTTTGATTCTGGAATTAAAAGGCCGTATGATTTGAAAATCACATATCATGTAGGAGAGGATTTCTTGGATATAGCGGATGGTCTCAGAGCTGTTGAAGAGGCGATGATATTTCTTGGTTTGAGGAATGGAGACAGACTAGGGCATGCTTTAGTATTGGGAACAGATGTTAGAACCTATTACCACAAGCGATATGATACGATATGTGAGAGCAAGCAGGTTATACTTGATAATTTGGCATGGCTTCATCATAAATGCGTGAGACTGATAGGCTATTGTCCATTATGCGGTTATCTTGAAATAATGTTCCACAAATATTTTAGAGATATGTATAATATCAACACGCAACAGGTTTCAAATATCATCGACGAGATATTCTCAGAACCTGATGATGAAATAGTGGAATTAGATGACGTTGAGACCTACTATCTGTCATGGTTGCTGAGAGGCAACTCCCCAACGTTTGGAACTGATTTTGCTTTAGATAATATAAGGAATATTTCAGATGTTGTTGAACGCAGATGGTTAGAAGCAGGTTTTAATCATCATAGAGGCGTAGAGATGGCATGCAGAAATTCTAATGCGAGGAATTTGTTTGACAGATATCACTCTCACAAGTTGGCATTCAAGAGTAATGAGGTGGACTCGTTTACCATACCTCATGAATATAGAGAGGAATATTACGAGCTGCTTGAAAAAATTCAGGAGGATTTGATGCAGAAGATTGAAAAAAGGCATATTGCCATTGAATGCAATCCTTCGTCTAATTATAAGATAGGAGAAATGGATAGGTATGACCAACATCCTATTCTGAGGTTCTTTAATTATGGTATTGACACGCCATACAAGGATCATAATATTTCGGTTTCCATAAATACCGATGACCAGGGAGTATTTTCTACCTCTCTTGAAAGAGAGTATTCTCTGATGGCTCTTGCGATGGAGCGAAATGAGATACATGGGCATCACAATTCGCCAAGAGCCATATTGGAATGGCTCGATAGAGTAAGAGAAATGTCTATTGAGCAGAGATTTGATATATCATAAAATCAATCATTATAAATTATACGCTATGGATAAATATTTCAAAGAATGCTATGTGGAGAAAATCTATCATTTTGATGGTTTGGAAAAATTAAATGATATGAAAGAATATTCTACCATGTTGTATCTTGTTGTTAATGATGATGAACCATACAAAGATCAGGTAAAAGTGTTTTACTCGAATGAAGAAGACGGTCAAATAATTGGTGTGTTAAGTAAAGATGATGGTAATATTATATATGATATCGTAAAGAATGGATGGAAAGATATATTCAAGGTCGTGGTCCTCAAGATAAATAAAGATGGTGGCGAGGATAAGACCTTGAAGGTCGTAATAAAAATTTCTGATAACAATTAGAAGTAAGACCAATTAGGTTGATTTAGGGTGTTAAAACACCTAAAAATGTTGGTATATCCAATATTTTTCCTTACTTTTGCAGTTAATTAACAAATTGTGTAACAAAACATTTATCCTGATTGAATTTGTCAGACATCAACAAAACCGACGATTACCTGAGATTATTTGCCAGTACCATGGGTGTTTCGGGCAACGAGAAGGCTGTAACTAGTCTTTTCGAGAAGTTGGTTGTGCCATATGTTGATGAAGTGAATTATGACGCATTAGGCAACTTAATAGCGCATAAAAACGGGAAAGGCAAAAAGGTAATGATTGTGGCTCATGCTGATGAAATTGGTTTTATTGTAAAGTATGTAGACGATAAAGGCTTTGCCTATATTCAGGCTGTTGGTGGTGTTGATGCCAGCATCCTGTCTGGCAGAGAGCTTGTCTTCAAAATGCCAAACGGGAATGAAGCCATAGGTGTAATTGGCAAATTGCCCATTCATTTGCAAGATAATGAAAAGCCCAAATGTATAGAATGTAGCGACTTGTGTGTAGACTTCGCTTTTGGCGTTGACGACCATAAGATGCCGATGGTAGATGTCGGATGCTATGCTTCATTTTTGCCTAATTTTACACAAATGGCAGATGGAACCGTTAAGTCAAAAGCGCTGGATGATAGAAGCGGTCTTGTTGTATTACTTGAAGTAGCTGAAAGTGTTAGCCAAAAAAGTCTTGACTATGACTTATACTTAGTGTGTAGCGTGCAGGAAGAGCTGGGTGCAAGAGGTGCTCGAACTGTGGCAGCGGCAATACATCCAGATATAGCCATAGCTATTGACGTGACTCATGCAACAGACTACCCTGGTTTGTCTCCTACAAAATATGGAGATATAAAAATCGGGAAAGGATGTGTTGTTACTTATGGTCCAAATATAAATCAAGAACTCAATAAAGAGTTAATAGGTGCGGCTCAAAGATGCAATGCAAAAATACAGAAAGAGGCGAATCCCATGCCCACAGGCACAGACATCAATCCTATACAGATTTGTTGTCAAGGTGTGAAGACGGCTCTTGTAAGCATCCCATGCAGGTATATGCATACACCTGTAGAAATGATATCAACAAAAGATATTAAAAGCGCCAAAGATATGCTTACTGAATTTTTAATTAAATAAATTTTGAACTATGGACACAAAAAAGATTACACTCTCGTGGATTGAAAAGACAGCAGATGATACAGAGCGTGTTGGTGCGATGTATTGTTTCAAGCGCTGTGATGTAAATCAGAATTAATTTTCATGGCATCAAAACAGGAGATCACAATAAGTAGCGACTCCCGCTTGTATTTCTCTGACGAGATAGTCATAAAGGAAACAGACGGGGGACGTTACTTGTGTGTCTCAGTAAACACGGCTAATTGGATTGTTTTAGAATCTCCTGTACAAGTTGAGATGTTGAATCATCTAATTAGTGGCAAAACCATACAGGAAGTAATAGATTATTTAGAAGATAATGCCAGGAGTGATTTCTTTGATCTTCTATCTCGTTTGATGGCAAGACAATTTGCCACAACACAAGAAAATGGACCAGAAATAAGGAAAGAAGACAATAGCAAATCGCTCAACATCTATTTAACACAATCTTGTAACCTGAGATGTAAACATTGCTTTATGCACTCGGGAACAAAGCTCGAAAAAGAGCTTAACAGAGACCAATGGATAAATGTGCTTGATGAATTCAAGTCGCTTGGAGGAACCAATGTAACGTTTACAGGCGGAGAACCTCTAATGAATCATTCATTCGAGGATATAGTTAAGCATGCATCAAGAATAGGTCTGAAAGTTACAGTACTCACTAATGGTATTCTATGGACTGATGATATCATAGATAGATTGTATGGGCATATAGACCAAATACAAATCAGTCTTGATGGCGTTAATGAGCAATCTAACGCAATGGTTAGAGGTAAAGGGGTATTCGATGTTGTAAAAGACAATATACTCAAGATTGCCAACAAGGGATATCGCACATCTGTTGCCACCACATTTACGCTGGAAAATCTGAGTGAAGAAACGAAGAATCAGTATGCAGAGCTCGTAAACGATTTGAAGCAAAACTGCAAGAATCCAATCTTCTTCAAGATAACAAAGAAAATGTTGGCTGGCCGAGATACAATATACACCCATGAAGAAGCCAATAATTATTATGAAAAGGTAATAGAGATAGAACGGACCGTGGATAATAATAGCCGTGAGAATAATTTCATGGAAGGACATGAGCCCAATTTCGTGGATGCAAACTGTGGCTTCGGAGGTATATCTATTGGTGCGGATGGCAATGTGTATTTTTGCAATCGAATAATAGAGGTGGATTGTTATGGTAATGTGTTGGATAAGCCACTTTCTTTTTTTCATGATATAGGCATAAGGCTTTGCTCCCAGACAGATGTAGACCATGTTCTTCCTTGCCGTGATTGTTACCTTAGATATATATGTGGTGGAGGATGTAGGATAGATGACTTTAACTTCAAAGGTAGGATAAAAAATTCCGACTATGATAAAATAAGACGATTGGAATCCATGAAGTCATGTGTGGGTAAAATGGAACAAAGGATGATAGAGGGTTTTGATTATAAGTTTGATTTTAATACGAAATAGTCATGACAGCCTATCGGCCTATTGTGATAATAGACAACTCGCATGACAAACGGATTGTCAGAGTGGAGATTTGTAGAGAAACAGACAGCAGGTCTCTCTCTCCCTTTATAAGAAAGGTTGATATTGATGATCTTTGGTCCAATCGAATTTATGGTGCTGATAATTTGTGCATATTAGTTGAACAGTTCTGCAATAGTAGCCAACCATTCGTTATCGACGCATCCTTAGTTGACAATAATGTGATAGGCCAGATACTCTCCTCATATCAATATCTATATACAACCTCTAACAGAAGTCTTAAACGGATTACAAATTATTCTTTTCCTGCGGTGCATATCCAATTAATAAAAGGAAGATTGATATGCGGAGAACTCTATATTGAAAATCTGAGCAACTGGAAAGGTTCTATTTCTGCAAGGTTCAGATATGAAGACGCAAGAAACTCTTTTCATGTTGAATATACTGATATCCCGTATGCAACTGTTGACAATAGATTATTATGTAGGGATGCAGCAGCTGAAGAAAGCCTATTGAGGAATTTGGGCGAGTGTTATAATGGTGGCAGCAAACTTAGTAGTATACCGACTATTGGTAGTCTGAAGGAAATCTCTGACAGAGGTTGGAATATTTTTCTGTCAAAGTCAATATGTAAAGATAAAAAAAACAAGAGAGTCTATTTCCACTCTTCTATCCATGGTATAGAATGGATGTCGACTGATATTGAAAGTAATGGCGTTGATTTTCTGGATGCTTATCTTAACGGTAGGAATTACGTTGAATTGAGAAAAGGTGTTGCTCTGCTTGATAATGATATAAACTCCAAGATTATCAGGGATAAAATGGAGGTGTTTGTTCACGGAGCAAGTGATTCTTTGACCCAAAAGATTAAAGGTGCAAGAATAGGTATAGAACAAGAAGAAAGGAAATCGATATTAGAGACCATAGCCCGCAATTTTGTTGGTCAGTTAAAGGATTATCAAACAGATGGGGTATTATGGCTTCATGCGATGAAAAAAAACAATCTCGGCTGTCTATTGGCTGATGAGATGGGATTGGGAAAGACCATACAGGTATTGGCATACCTTGCGTCATCGGTGAATAGTGGACTTAAGACTTTGATAGTATGCCCTGCATCGTTGAGATATAACTGGATAGCTGAAATAGTAAAGTTCACTCCGCAACTTTCTTCTTCAATAGATGTGGTTACTTTTGATTCTCTTGTCAACAAAGTAGATAACTATAGTGGATCAATTTATGATAATGTTATTGTAGATGAAGGTCAATTTGTGAAGAATCCGAACACAAAGCGATTTGGTGCCATCAATAAATTATCCTCTAAACAAACCATCATATTAACAGGTACGCCTATAGAAAATAGCATTGAGGATGTGTGGACATATTTCTCAATCCTTATTCCCGAGTTGTCATACATACATAAGAAGTTAAAGGAAAAGTCTACCGACTTATCAAGATATGTGGAGGTTTCTGGCATGGTGCTCCATCCTTTTATTCTTAGGAGAACAAAAAATGACGTACTCAATGATCTACCGCAAAAGATTGAGAAAACTATTTATGTAGACCTAAGTAATTCGGAAAGGAACCTATATAATAAGGTGCGCAACACGTTTGTAAGGGCGTTGAAATCGGGAGTTGGAGGTAGAATTAACAGTATTGCGCTTGAAGCATTGCTGAGATTAAGACAGGCTTGTGTTGCCTCATTTCTTCTGCCTCATTCTCTAAATCCTAATAATGAACAACTATCCAGCAAGATATCCCTGGCTATAGAATATATAAAAGGTTTTATTTCTGAGCATCACAAAACTATCCTGTTCACTCAGTTTACAAGCATAATACCAACTATTGAACGCATATTGTACGATGAGAATATTGGCTATGTGAGTTTGACAGGTAGTATAGTAGATCGGAAAACGCCTGTAGAAAGGTTCCAAACGCTACCAAATATTGGAGTTTTTATAATTAGTCTAAAAGCAGGGGGCACAGGTCTAAACTTAACTGCGGCAGATAGGATTATTCTTCTTGATGATTGGTGGAATCCCGCTGTTGAGGAGCAGGCTATGGGAAGGGCTCATAGAATAGGTCAGAAGAATCCTGTTTTGGTTATGCGTTTTGTTTGTAAGGATACTATTGAAGAGGAGATATTGAAGTTGCAGAAAGCCAAGAAACAATGCGCAGATAACTTTAATGAGATAAAGGCATCTTTGTCTACCAATGAAATAGTCTCTATGATTTGCCATCAAGAACTATAAGCATCCATAGGGGGTGCGAGGATTTCTATTTCACCAACTGCGCCAACAACGCCGAAGCCGTCAAGGCATACTAAATACTTAAAGGCATGGGCTATTCTTCCAGTGACAAAGTCAAGACACAACTAAAAGACTCATTCTTTGTTTATGTCTATGAGATTAAGAAACGTTATCGAAAGACAAGGCAAGAATAGTTTTGTTTTTGTTTTGGTAATCATACCTTCCCAGATATTATCAAAGTTAGTCATTCATGAAGTTTCTTGAAAAACAAAAAGATTATGGAAAGATGTTTCAGTGCAAGTACGAGTCTTGTTAGGAAAATATTTACCAATTACCCTAATACATTTGGAGCTTTTTGTGAATTGATAAATAATTCAATTCAGGCAAATGCGAAGAACGTTTGGGTTGAGGTGGATTATGTAGATGATACTACTATCTCACCATATATCATTAACCGCATGAAAATAAAGGATGATGGTTGTGGTGTTTATCAAGATGATGTAAATGAGAAGATACTTAATATTGGTACTGAAAATAAAATTGGAGGTAAAGGAGTAGGTCGATTTGCTGCTCTTCAATTGGGACAAAAGGTAACAATAGAATCTATCGGTTATTCTAAAGAGAAAAAAGAGTTTTCGAAAATATTAGTTCCTCTACGCGCAACTGATTTTAAGAAATCCAATATTAATACGGTAAAAATCTGTACAGAAGAGTGTACTGTTAAAAAGGGACCGACATTCTATTGCATTACAATTGAAGACTTTTATGATTCTGATTGGACAAAATCACACTCACACAATAGACTCTCCCATAAGCTATTAAAACAGAATATTGAGGAAAGTATCTTCGAGCGTTATCTCTTGCGCATTTTCAAAAAGGAAATTACTATTTATGTCAATGGAAGAAAGATTGAAACTTCTGACTATTTATTAAATGATCCAATCAGAAAAGAAATACAATATACTGATAAAAAAGGTTGTGAGCATCCTATCTTCATTAGTTATTCGAATGTAAAGTGTTTAAACAAGATTAGAGTTTTTGTCACAGAAAAAATAGCCGGAATCAATGTGATAATATCCAATTTTGAGTTTACTGCAAAATGGATGCGTCCTGAAATCGGCGGGTGGATAGTTTTTGTTGATAGTAGTAATATCGATACCAGTATATTCAAAGATAACGATATGGATGAATTGTCTGAAGAATATAGAAGTTATACTACTTTTTTAAAGAACGATTTGACAAATTTCTTTGTTGAGAAGACAAAACAATGTGACGAGTTCTTCTCTAAATTGAAAGAGGATGATTTCTATCCATATAAAAACATTGAGGCAAGCTCTGAATCCAAAAAGTTTGTATTTGATACCTTTGCTTATCTTATTGAAAACAACTATGAACTTCTGAAAAAAGACAATAAAATACGTCGATTGATATACCCATTGATAGATATGTGTTTGTCTAAAGGAGAAGATATTGACAAGGTTCTCGAAAGTATCATTTATTTACCTCAGAAAAGTATCAAACAATTCAATGACTTACTGGAGAGAACTGAGTTGAAAGATGTCATAGATTTTTCTGATAAGGTAGCTCGAAAAATGGATGATTTGGAATTTATCGATAAGCTCGTATATTCTGAAATCTCCAAGAACGTAAAGGAAAGGAAGGAACTGCATAAAATATTGGAAAAAATGCTTTGGATTTTTGGAGAAGAGTACAGTCATGCCGTGAATTTGTTCTCAGACAAAAATCTTCAGAATAATCTGAAAGAATTGCGAGATAAAACTATGCAGTATAAGGCTGATAAGAATGAAGATAATATAAGGCAAGTTCCTAATGGGTTGAAATCTATCACAGACTTGTTCCTCTATAGTGAAATCAGACCTGATCAAGAACATCGCAAGGTCCTTATTGTTGAGCTGAAAGCGCCAAAAGTAAAATTGAGTACAAAAGAGATTGGTCAGGTTGAACGCTATGCCTTTCAGATAGACCAAAGTCCCTTTGTCTCTTCCAAGGTCAGTTTCGAGATTTGGCTTGTAGGAAGTGAAATTTCAAGTGCAGCTGCTTATAGACTCAGAGGAAAGGATAAAGATGAACTACTCACTAGTTCTGACAGAGTAAAAATCAAGGTTAAGAAATGGTCTGATATTCTTGAAGATGCAAGGAGACGGCTTTCGTATATGTCTCAATTACTACAAACTCGTGATATAAGTGTCAAAGATAAAGCCGAAAGAGATTTTGCAGAGATCAACTTTGGTAAGAATTCTTCTTCAATGAGAAGAGTAAAGTAACATTAGAAATAACTTTAACGCCGAAAGAATATGATTAGTATTAAAAATTTCCAAATAATAAAACTGTTTGGACATAAAGATATATCCATTAGTTTCAAGAATCCTACACAGATATATATAGGAGAAAATGGAATGGGCAAGACCACACTGCTTAATTCATTATATTATCTTCTGTCATTGAAATGGGAGGAATTGACAAAAATTCCATTCGAAACGGTGAGCATAGAATTGAACAAAAAGAAATATGACTTCCACCACATAGATATAGAGGCATATATTAAACACTCGGACACATCAAGACATTCAGGATTCTCGCAATATCTGAGCGACTCTCTAAAAGAGACTGACATAGACTATATTAAGGGCATTATAAAAGGTACGAATAGAATAGAGAATATGCATGCCGTTAGGAATTATTTGATCAGCAAGGGATTTGTCATAAGTGCTTCAACAAGATTCATTTATGACTCTGTTATTGAAATGTTATCAAACAGACAGAATTTCCAACTGTTCGAAGATTATTCATCAAAGATTAAGGAAGAATGCCCAGATTTGTTGTTCTTCCCCACTTACAGACGGATAGAGCGCAATATATCTAGCATATTAAGTAATCTAATAAACTCTTATAACAACGAGCGTCCTATATCAAGACTATTGAGAGAAGAGATAGACGAACTATCACAGTCATCCGATAAAATCCACTATGGAATGCAAGATATTGACAAAAAGATAGATGAGATATGCGAAAAGATAAGAACCATATCCCGTGAAAAGTTGGATGCCTTATCAATAGATATCTTAAAGACAGAGATTAGAGGAGAATATCTGATGGAAAGAAACGAATTCTCCAATGAAGATATTAATAAATTGAAATTGATATTAAATCGCCAGCATATAGGATTAGAAGACAAAGAACGTGAAAGAATATGGACTCTGCTCAATGAAAGGAAGATATACGATGGAAATCATAAAGAACTATTGTATTTGTTGGGTAAGCTATTGGTAATATATGATTCATATGAGGAGTTCGATAAAGCTATAAAAGAATTCTCAAAGACCTGTAACAATTATCTTTTTGAAAAGAAATTCGTCTTTGACGAATCATCCCTTCGATTAAAATTATTCCGGAATTTGGAAAATATCGAAGAAAATGATGAAGAGATAGCACTCGATAAACTCAGTTCTGGAGAGAAGCAGATAATCTCACTGTTTGCAGAAGTCTATCTTAACCATTTGGACAAAAAGTTCATATTTCTTATTGATGAACCAGAAATTTCTTTATCAATACATTGGCAAAGAACCTTATTACCCGATATAATGAAATCCGGAAAATGTGAATTAATGTTAGCAGTAACACATTCTCCATTTATATTCGATAATAACTTTGAACAATATACGATGGGGATGCAAGATTTTATGAATTTGAGTGAAAGGTCGCAAAAATGAATGTAAAAGACTTAACCAGTTCAAAAGACTCGCTGTCAGTATTATATACTGATTATACGCATCTTAAACAAATAAAGCCTTTGAGTTTTTTTGCATTCTACGAAGGCAAAGATGCGCCTTATTACTATAATAAGATTAATAGTGTGATCCCTAATTTGGTTATTTCTCCAATCAAATGTAAAGGTAAGTCCTTGGTTAAGAAAATGTATAGTTCTTTAACTAAGAAAGGAGAATTAGAAGGGATAAAGACTGGTTTTTTCATTGATAGGGATTTTGATAAAAATGACGAAGATTATATAGTTAATAATTTTTATGTCACAGATAGATACTCAATAGAGAATTATTATGTGTCAGAGGACTGTATTATGAAAATTTTGAGGAATGAATTAGGTATAACGGAAGAAAACAATGATTTTGAAATAATCATGACAAGATTTCGTTCATTTCAACAATCATACCATCAGTCCACATCACTATTCAATGCATGGTATTTTTGCGTTAAGAACAATGCTGAGCCATGTAATATTTCACTCGAAGAAACACTTCCTGATGGTTATCTTGACTATGATTATGAAAATTGGACAGTGAATAGACAATATACTCTTGATGAACTCAATAGTCGATACTCTCATCAATCTCATGAGGTAACAATACAAGAAATTGAGACCGTTAGTGAAGACTTGAATTCTGATCCAATTAATAAATATCGTGGAAAGTTTGAAATGACATGTATAGTGTATTTTATGAGAAAGATTCAAGAAGAACTTAATAGAAAGAGAAATATGCCAGGAGAGTTAACTGTAAATCCATACAGGAAACAGATTTCTTCATCAAACTGCATGTCTCTCTGGGCTCAATACACGGATTCAGACGTTGATAAGTTAAGAAATTATATTATGAGGCGGACACAATGATAACCTAATGAGCTTGCGAATAATCAGTAATCAGAAATCAACTTTTATGAACATCATACAAACATCAATCCCTGGCGTGCTCATCATTGAGCCCTGCGTATTCAAAGACTCCCGTGACTATTTTTTCGAGAGCTTCTATCAGTTATAAAATGAATCAATTGTATTAAGAAATGACATTTACATTAAAAAGTTTAATTGTTAGATAATGGAATCAAATTCAGATTCAAAAAGAGTTGCTAAGAATTCCCTGTTGCTTTATATGAGAATGTTTGTGTTGATGGGCATAGGCCTGTTCACAAGCAGAATCATTCTTAATGCACTGGGAGTAGAAGACTATGGTATCTATAATGTAGTAGGAGGTATCGTCGTGCTGTTGTCATTTCTTAATAATGCAATGGCAGGAGCCACTCAGAGGTATATCAATGTCGCATTAGGCAAGAGAGACCAACAACAATTGAATACCATAATCAGCAATTCCGTTATATTACATTATATTATCGGTTTTGTATGCGTTTTGATAGCTGAATCTTTAGGTTTGTGGTATCTCAATGAGGTAATGGTAATACCAGAAGGACGTGAAAATGCAGCATTCTGGGTTTACCAAATCTCAGTTTTGACATTTTTCCTTGGCATAATCACCACTCCTTATAATGCATCAATAATTGCCCATGAGAAGATGTCTGCTTTTGCATGGATAACAATTATCGATGTTGTGATGAAGCTGATAATTGTGTGCTCATTGCTATATGTAACTACAGACAAACTCGTACTCTGTGCCATACTTTTATGTATTAACAGCAATATCACGAGAGTAATCTATATACAATACTGCAAACGCCATTTTGAAGAGTGCAGAATTAAGACCTGGAAGATTGACAAACCATTGATGAAAAGCATGATGTCTTTCTCGTCCTGGACGATTTTTGGTAATTTGGGGTTTCTTGCCCACACTCAAGGTATCGCCTTGGTCATCAATTTCTTCTTTGGTGTAACTGTGAATGCAGCTCAGGGAATCGCCAATCAAGTGAACGGATATGTTAAACAGTTCGTTACAAACTTCCTGATGGCGTTTAATCCTCAGGTTGTCAAAACTTACGCAGCAGGAGAAATGGAAGAGATGCATAAGTTGATAATCCGGGGATGCAAGATTTCTCTGATGATGGTTGGTGCATTGGTAATACCACTCATCATAGAGATGCCGATGATACTGCATCTGTGGCTCGGACTTGTACCTGACTATGCCGTGATATTTGTCCGATTGGTTCTTTTGCTTACATTGCTTGATTCCTATAGCAGTCTTATGGCGACAGCCAAAGGAGCCACAGGAGACATCAAGGTATATCAGATTGCCCTCACAACAATAGGGCTATTCCACCTACCCTTGACATGGGTTTGTTTCCAACTTGGATGGGAGCCTTATTGGGCACAGATTGTATATGTCATCATAATAGTAATTCTTTCTGTTGTCAGAACAGCCTTTGTTTGTAAGGCAGTCCATCTTTCCCAACAAACATTTTATAAGCAGGCTGTTTTTCGGGGATCATTCACTATTATGGCATCAGCGATACTACCTTTAATATTTCACTATTCAATAGATAATGATTTTGCGAGATTAATATCAGTTTGCGTCTCAAGTGTATGTTGCTCTGTATTGGGCATTCTATTTTTGGGATTCCTGAAAAACGAAAGAAATCAAGTATTGTCATTGATAACTAATAAAATAAAAAGACATGTTTAAAAGAATAATAAAACTAATTATTCCCGACTCATTATTGAGGAGAGTAAACGAAAAATTAAGGCGACACTACGTGTCTGACATTAAAAACGTTGAGTATAAAGTTAATATTCAGAATGCAGGGAGATTTGCAGGAAAGACGTGCTTAGTAACAGGTGCAACAGGAGCAATAGGCAGTGCTATTTGCCTAAGAATGGCAGCAGAAGGAGCAATTGTAGGTGTATGTGGTCGTTCATCATCAAAAATTAGCATGTTGATTGAGAAAATAAAAAGCATTTACCCAGAAGCACGCTTAGAACCTATAAACTTAGATGTTACAGATACCAATAAAATAGAGAGTGCAATAAGAGCATTTTCAACTAAAATGCACAATCTAGATTTATTAATTAACAACGCGGGGGGGGGGTAATAGAGAACAAGCGCAACCATTGCGTAATCAATCAGTTGAACTTATTGATTCGGTATTGAATGTGAATTTAAGGGGTTCAATACTATGTGCGAAAGCAGCTTCCTCTATTATGGTCAAACAAGGCTCTGGTAAGATAATAAATATATCGTCAGTAATGGGTATTTGTGGAAAAGAAAACTGGAGTGAATATTCTGCATCAAAAGCGGGCATCATAGGTTTGACAAAATCTCTGGCTTTAGAATTGGGAGAATATAAAATCACTGTAAATTCAGTATGCCCAGGTATGGTATTCCAAAAACCATTTGACAGGTGCTATTCAGAAAGATATTCACATACAAATGCATTGAAAAGATTTGGTTATACAGATGAAGTTGCAAATCTTGTTGCATTTTTATGTTCTGATGAGGCGAATTACATAACCGGGCAAAATATTGTCATAGATGGGGGAAGAAGTATTGGACTCAAATAATTAGGTCTTAATACTTATCATTATGTCAGTAAAAAGAAAAATTAAACAACTTCTAAACAAAGCAAATGTAATTAGGATTGTCAGAGAACGTGAAGTCTCAGTCCCCTACGTAATCAATCTTGATAAAAAAGGTAGACTAAAAGGGAAAGTAGCTGTTGTAACTGGTGGATCTGGAGTTATAGGAAGAGCCATAGCGTTTAGGTTAGCAGCTGAAGGAGCGAAAGTGTATGTATGTGGTTCGAAGAGAGAAAAGGCAGAACCTATAGCAGATGAGATATTGCAAGCAGGTTTTCAAGCAATACCTTTCGGATTCAATATTACTGATGAAAACTCAACGGTCACAGCATTCAATCAGATAATTGAAGATTCAAAACATATTGATATACTTGTTTGCTGTGCAGGCGGTGGTGCAAGAGAAGAAATGAAACCATTCATAAATCAGTCAATGTCCGTGATAGATTCCGTGATAAATACTAATTTGCGTGGTACTATTCTAAGCACTAGAGAAGCAAGTAGGCAAATGGTTAGCCAAAAGTCTGGCAATATTGTGATAATATCATCTACGGTTGGTATATGCGGAATGCCAGCATATTCTGAATATGCAGTAGCAAAAGCTGGTCTGATGGCTTTGGTAAAATCATTGGCTATGGAACTTGGTAAGAATGGCATAAGAATTAATTGCGTTACTCCTGGCATCGTAGAAAGGGGAATTATAGACGATATAAAACTTGAACGAATTCATAAAACCAATTGGTTGAATGGCTATGGCAAACCAGAAGATATAGCTGGTATGGTAGCCTATCTAAATACGGAAGAGGCATCATTTATCACGGGTCAGAACTTTGTGGTTGATGGTGGCAGGTCTTTAGGGTTAAAAAACAATTAAAAATAAATAATATGTACTCAGAAAAAAGAAATGTATGTCAGCTATTATCATTGCTGAAAGCTCATGGGATTTCTCGTTTTGTAGTTTCCCCAGGTAGTCGTCATATCCCAATAGTTATTTCAATGGAGGCTGACAATTTTTTCCATCTTTACTCAGTAGTGGATGAGCGAGGTGCCTCCTTTTTTGCTATTGGATTAATGCAGAGATACAAGGAACCTGTAGGGGTTATCTGTACTTCAGGGACCGCATCTGCAAATTATTGTTCTGCTATTAATGAATGCCTTTATCAAGAATTACCTTTGCTAGTGCTCACTGCAGACCGTCAGGAATCACTACGTGACCAGCATGAGGATCAAATGATTCGTCAATCAAATATGTATGAAAACATCACCAAAATGGTCGCAAATCTACCGCTGGTCAAGGACGATAATGATGCTTGGTTTAATAATAGACTGATAAACGAGGCATTACTTGAATTGACTCATAGAGGGTGTGGACCTGTACAAATTAATATTCCAATACCAGAACATCTCGATAAATTTGATACCCCTAAGCTTCCAATTGAGCGCAAAATTACGAGGTATGGAATTTCAAATGTTGATTGGAAATCTATTTCCACATACTTAAATGATAAGAAAGTTCTTGTTGTTTGTGGAGAAGGATATACGATGAGCAACAGTCAGACAAATACTCTTGATCAGTTTTGCAATCAATACGATGTAGCTGTCCTTTGTGATAAAATGTCTAACTGCCACCTTACAAATAGCATAGAGAATGCTTTTCCAGTATTACAGGCAGTAAGCGGGAAAGATATTAGAGAACTTTCTCCTGACATTATCATATCGATACGAGCAAACTTTTCGTTTAATCCAGAATTAAAGGCATTCGTCAAAAGGGCTAGGCAAATGGGGGTACAGATAGAAAACTGGTACGTGCATCCAAGTGGCCGTGTTGTAGATCCCTACCAAGGATTATTGAACAACATTTTCGAGATGGATGAATTCCAATTCTTTGAGAAATTGAATGAAGCATTCAGTGGAAACAAAAAGGAACTTGATTATGCTGAAACATGGAGAGTTCTTGCAGAATCAATAGAAGAACCACATCTTGAATATGGACATATTAATGCTGTAGGTAAATTCTTGAGTAAATTGCCGAAGAATTCTGTTCTCCAGTTGGCTAATAGTAACTCTGTTAGGATGGCACAGCTATATCATATAGATCCATCTGTTGAAGTACATTGCAATCGTGGTACAGATGGCATTGACGGATGTATGTCAACAACCATAGGATATGCCAGTGATTCAGATAAACTAACATTTCTTATGATAGGAGATTTGACCTTTTTCTATGATATGAATGCCTTATGGAATCGCCACCTGTCTAAAAATGTTCGAATATTCCTTGACAATAATGGCGGTGGTGCTATTATGCATATGCCAAAACGGCCTAATTTTGCAGCAGAACACCTCCCGAACTTCATTTCTGCAAGACATAATGCAAGTGCAAAATCCTGGGCCGAAGACAGAGGATTTATGTATTATTCTGCAAGAACGGAAGCCGAAGTTGAGAATGGGGTAAGATGTCTTACAGATACAAATTCTGATAGCCCAATTCTTTTAGAGGTGTTTTCTGATATGCTAACTGATACAAAAATGTTCAAAGGATACTATAGTAGCATTAGAAGGGAAAAATTAAACGAAAGTCTTTTGGGTAAGTCAAAACGTGTGGTAAAGAGAGTCTGTGCAATATTGGGAATAGATCCAGAAAAACTCAAGGACGCAATTGGGAAATCCGATAAATAATTGTTGCTCGTTATTCTCAATTTACAATAATGTATATGTCACATCAATACTTAGTTAATTATACATTTAATCGTCTAAAAATCAATGAGTTACATTAACAATA
>OBLI01001956.1_pt1 | contig 18625 bp, 10 predicted proteins | sample 1519701 | NCBI WGS metagenome assembly OBLI01 (sample SAMEA3663005, study PRJEB22513) | pig gut metagenome | biome: pig gut; feature: pig-associated habitat; material: faeces | place: France | collected 2012 | reverse complement strand
CGTGCCAAGGGAACCGACAACTGGTTTGTTGGAGGAAAGTGTGATGAGAACGGACACCGTGCCGTTGTAAAGCTCGACTTCCTCGACCCGGGTCGCCGTTACGAGTGCACTATATACAAGGATGCACCCGATGCCGACTACGAGAAGAATCCCAAGGCATACGTCATAACCCGTCAGACCGTCAAGCGTGGACAGACACTAAAGGTGGATGAGGCACGTGGCGGCGGCTTTGCCGTTTCGCTTAAGGCTCTATAATGTTTTTCACTGCAAGCGTTTACACTAAACGCTTGCAGTGAAAAACATGTTATTGGTATTACTTAATAGACCCAAATAATAAATTGTAGATAACTAAAAAATAAATCTTTAAAAGCATCTTATTATAAAGAGAGTTTACTTTACTTTGGCATTGATGTCCCTGTTTGGTGGACTTAATGCCTTTGCTGATGGTGTTAAGCAAAATGGCGTAGTATACGACAAAATGTCTGATGGTAGGTGTTTTGTTGTTAATTACGATGAAGCCACAATGCCAGAAGATGGAATAGTTACTATCGCCGCGACTGTTAATATTGATGGTGTCGATTATCCTGTGTTGGGTATTCTTGGTAGTGGGAACTATTCTGATTATAATAATGGCAAGACCGGTGAAGACAACCGTGGTGCCTTTACTAATTGCACGAAAATAACAGGTCTGAGATTTGCGGACGGCTCAGGTGTCACATTTATTGGCGACCGTGCCTTTAAAAATTGCTCAAAACTAAAGACTATAGAGAATATACCATCCACATTGAACGATATAGCGAAATGTTGTTTTGAGGGTACTGCATTAGAGAGTGTTGATTTGTCGAATACAGAAATAACCACTATGAAGGATGGTGTGTTCTGTGAAAATACTTCTCTGACTTCTATACAGCTGCCTAATAGGCTTGAGAACTTTTGGGATAAAGCCTTTTATGGTTGCAAAGTTCTTAATAATATAGTTATGCCTTCAACTGTTAAGGGGATATACAACAATGTGTTCGAAGGTTGTACCTCTCTATCTAACGTAACGTTTAATGATAGTTATACAACATTGGGACATCATGTGTTTAAGAATTGTCCTTTAGCTGCAGTTACATTCCCTAATTCATTGAAAAGTATTGGTGAGTATGCGTTTGAAAATACCAACTTAAAGACAGTTGACTTGTCGAATACACAGATAACAAGTCTCCCTAATGGCTGTTTCTTTATATGTGAAAACCTTAGTGATGTTAAGTTGCCAAAAGATTTGACTGATATAGGCAACAATGCTTTTATCTCTACACCCATTGCTTCTATAACGTTTCCATCTTCTTTGCAGAAGATTGGCGATTATGCATTCCAGAAAGCAAAGCTCGAAAATGTTGTAATACCAACAAATTGTAATACTATTGAGCGAAGAGCGTTTAGTGAAAATGCCAACTTAACAACTGTCGTAGTAAATGGTGTTACGTGTTATTTGGCAGTTGATGCATTTGCTGATTGTGGTAACCTTAAAGATGTTTATATTACATCTAATGTTGAACCTGATGCAAAACGTTATGGTTACCCATTCAATAATAATTCAGCAGATCTAACAGTGCATGTAGTGCCAAATTATCTTGATACTTTCACGAAGCTTGTAACTTGTAACGCCCCGAACTTTGACTCCAACTTCTCCATTACCCTCAACAAGGAGTGGACAACATTAACCAGTGCATACAATCTCGACTTCTCTAATGTTGAAGGAGGCTTGACAGCTTATACTGCTAAGTACAATGAGAAAAAAGATGCGGTTGCCCTTACACCGGTTAAGAAAGTGAAGGCAAAAACTGGTCTTATCCTTAAGGGTGAAGCAGGCAAAACCTACACATTGCCTATCCTTGCTTCGAATGAAGAAGGACTTGATGAAGCAACAGGCAACCAGCTTGTTAATTGTGTTGATGCTATTTGGTCTACAGGCCGCGATAATGACTACTTCTTGCATGATGGCGAATTCGTGAAGTCGAAAAACAATGGTTGGGCACTTCCTGGCAAGAGCTACTTGTATATTAGTGGTGGACGTACCAATAAAAGCGAGAGCAGCCCATTGCGCGTCTACATCGACAACACCGCTACCGCAATCAACGGCATCACCAACAACCCAGTTGTAAAGGATGAGGCTTACTACAACCTCCAGGGTGTTAAGGTGCAGCGTCCACAGCACGGCGTGTTCATCCACAACGGCAAGAAGGTTGTACTTAAGTAATGCGGACCGATAAGGTCCTTAGTGAAAGGTATACATATATAGATATATAACTTAAAATAAAAGAAAAAATGAAGAAGACATATCAAACACCGGTTATCACTGCAATCGACATTGCTGTTGAGAGCCAGATACTCGCTGCAAGCTCCCTTGGCTTCGGCGATGGCTCGATAACTGATCCGAGTTAGGCAGATGCTCCCGGAATGGGATACATCATGGACGACGAGGAGGAAGAAGACGACGGTTCGTACTGGAAGTAATCTAAATGAGGGTGTGTCAAAACTCAAACAATTTGGGCTTTCAGCCCGCATTGTTTGAGTTTTGACACACCCTCCTAAGAGCTTCTGCCCTTTCTGGGCGTACTGCTTATAGGAGATCTTGAACTTACAACCATATAGGTCGAAAGTTTTTCGACCGATATGGTTGGAAAGTTTTAGACACTTGGCGTGTTCATTTACAGGAAGCCCCTTTCATTCCTTCATCAAAGGTTTTGGTCAAGGAATTGGAGAATCTTCTGCTGTATGCGAAGTCCGCAGGAATGAGGCACGTCCCAAAGTTCGGTGGTAAGGAGAGAGTCTGCATGTTGGCTGTTCCATACAGCATGCATCTGCGCGAAAGCCTTCTTGACTCCGGGGACGGGGAAAAGATGGTCAAGGGTGCCACTAATAAAGAGAGAAGGATGAGGACAAGCCAAGGAGGCGATGTGAGGATAGTCGAGGTACTGACGGAGTGCAGGAATGCAGTTGGCAAACCCTCCGTTCTCCTTTCGTCCATAACGCAGGGTAAGCTGATCGTCGGTAGTGATCATCCAGCAGATATTGGCACTCGCCTTGATCTTGTCGGAGAGGGCAGCAAGCATCCAGGAACGGTATGCGCCCATAGAACATCCCACACATCCTATCCTGTCCTTATCGACCATAGGGAGAGTAGACAGGAAATCGGTTCCAGCCATATCGTCGTAGGTCATAAAGGCAGAAAGGTCGCGTCCAAGCATCATCATGTTGCCGGCGATAATATCATACTTGTTGCGGTCGATACCTTCCTTACGGCTACGCTCGCCCCAAAGAGGTGCGTCGGCAGAGAAGACTACATAGCCGTGACGGGCAAGATAGTCGCCAAGATACTGACCTTCGTACAACTTCTTTGCCCATGCATCAGCGTCGGCGACAACGGCGGTGTCGACATCAAAGGGACGTATCATCTTCTCCTTGCCGATGTAGAGGTGGGCTCCATGGTCATGGAGGGCATTGATGGCAGGGAAAGGTCCCTTGCCGTCGGGTATAAGAAGATAGGCTGTGATGCGGGCATAGGCGTTGACACAGAAGCTGATTTTCTGTGCACGATAACCATCTCGTTGTTCTTCGGCTATCACCTTCATGTCCCACGACTTGGCTCGGCGAGGAGGTGCCATCATACATTCAAATATCTTCTGACGGGCAACCTTCTTCCATTTTGCAAAGTTTTTGATAGGACTGTTACCCCATGCCATAGGGTATGTGAGTTCCTGTTTGAGTTGTTCGACGTAAACGGGCAACTCACCTTGCCACTCGTAATTCTCTCGCACAGGCAGTTGTTTCGCATTCGGTTTCTGGGCGAAAGATGGCTGAGAGAATATCAGTAAGGCAAAAAATGTGAAGAGTGAAAAATCCAAATGTTTCATTGTTATTGAGTTTTTAAGTGTTGAATGTTTTGCAAAGATAATGCAAATCGAATGCAGAACATCAAGCTTGCTTGAATGTTATGCTGAGATGCAGCTTATCTTATGCAAAGATAATGCAAATGAGCGCAATGAAAGCTTGCTTTCAAATTGCCGAGTGCAGCTTATCTTATGCAAAGATAAAAAAAAAAATTTGGAAAACAAATGAAATGCGTACTAAAATATTTGAAAGAAAATTCCCAGTTGGACAGTTTACTGCCTCCAACTGAGGGAAAGTGATTTTTGACGCCTTTTTGAGTCGCAAAGCATCGTTACGCATCTCAAATAGGCAAGTGTGTGATGGTGGATTGCCCATCATACCGCATAATTCCTTCCAAATGAGGTCAGGATACATGAATTTGGCTCTACTTACGTGCGTATCGAGAACAGGGAAAATCATCGGAACGATAGGTTCGTGCATGGATTTTGATGCCTGTGAGAGCAAAAATGGCACTATTTTCGTTCATTTTTCCCTGTTTTAGCACCTTTGGAGCTGTCTTTTTTGAGACGTCATACTTCATATTTACCTTTTCGTTTCTTGGTAAACAACTGATTATTAGCCTTTTAGAGAAGAAGCTAAGTGATCTACTGTCTCAGTTTCAGTTGTCTCAGTTATTTTTAAGAGGGTTGTGTGTTTTCATTTTTTCAATTTTTATTATATTATATATATATTATAACTATATATATATTAAATAGTTATATAATAATATAGTAAAGAAAAAAGAACAAAAACGGAAGTTGGAACCCCTCTTAAAAATAACTGAGACAACTGAAACTGAGACGCTTTTCAGCCCACAGTCAGCTTTCCTCTCCCAGGCTGTTGGTCTCTTTTCAGCTACCATTCCACGAGCGCTTGTCGGGCGAGGATGGCTTCTAAATTCCTTACGTCGATAACAGGAATCTTGATACTGCGTTTAGTCCTGGATAACTACCCTTCCCTTTGCCAACGAAAGAAGATCGGGAATGTCGTAACAGCACAAGACACCAGGAATGACGTTCGACATCATGTCGTGCTGCACGGGGTGCTGAATGTAATTGCGCCAGGTCTTCAATGTGCGGGTGAGTGTGGCACCAGCCAATCGCTCGTCGAGCACAGCAGCGTGCATCACTACGACTGCGTTCATTCCGTCTGCCTTGACTGTAATCTGGCGGCCCTTCAACTTTTCGTCAGCCGAACAGAAATTGAGAATGGTGCGCAAATCCTGCACACGCTGACCTATGAGCGGTTTGCCTGCATGCAGGGATGTTACTGCAGAACGATACTGAGTATTCCAATACTTGGAAAGGTTGTACTCGAAAATGTCGCTCGTCTCACCAAAACCTCGCAGGTCGGCATAGACATGAATCGTGCCGTCGGAGAATGCATCACGACGATCGGTCTCTATCAGCAGACTTGCCTTTCCTGCATCAGCAAGATGGATGCAAACCTTCGACTGCTGATTGGCAACCGACGGAATCCTGACGATGACAGGAACAGGATACTGACCTTCGCAATCGAGCTGATAACGATATTCCTCCACGTCGCGCTGCGATTCGTGGCGAGTCTCAATAGCATTCCAATGATCGTTCAGTCCAGAAAGTCCCAACAGCTTCAGAATGCCAGCCTTCACCTTGTCGGCCGACTGCGAACAGAAAGCCTGGCGCTGGGCTGACAGCCTGTCCATCTGTGCCTCACACTCCTGCATGGAGCTGAGCGCATCCTTGTATTCCAAGTTTACCTGTCCTGTCTTGGTGCAACGCATGTCGTCACTACGCCAGTAAGTATAAGGCTTCACCTCGCCCTGTGCATCGCCCAAGAGAGCCTTGCGGAAGAAGCTTACCATCTTGTCCTGGCTGGGCTTGGGAATGGCGTGTCCGTCGTCGTAATAAAACTGTTCGGCAGCATCGGGCGCTCCCAGCAGACTGTAGCAACGATTCACCTCTTCATAGCCACGCAAGGCTCCCCAATGGTCAACGAAGTCGAAACGTCCGTCAAGAATCAGGAAAGGCTTTGGCGCATTCATCATCGCCATGTCGGCTATCTCGATGTGCTCGCGTCCTTCGCCTGGAATCCACTGACATCCGTCGCTTGGGCCTTGAGTCTCCAGGGTTCTTTCGCGCGACGAGAAGAACAATCCCACACAACTTGCCTTCACCCTGTCGTCGAGAGCAGCCAGATAAGACGACTGCGTGCCGCCTCCCGAGAAGCCATAACAACCAATCTTGTCGCCATCAATGTCCTTACGACTGAGCAGATAGTCGATGGCGCGGCTGTTATCGAAAAACTCCTGTGCGGCAAGGCTGCTGCCAAGGAGGATGAAGCCCGGAGCAATGAGTGTATGCTCGGTAGTTACGCCACGGGTAAGATTCTTGCCCTGTGCATCGATGGTTTGCTGGCGCTCACCCTGTGAGAAGGGGTCGACCACCATGGAAGCAATACCATTGACAGCCAACTGCTCAGCACTTCCCGAACCCGTGCCCTTTCCGTCGAGTCCATGTCCGCACATCTCGATACAGGCAGGAATCTTGCCCTGCACCTTCTCGGGCAGATAAAGATGGGCTGTGACGTAACGGCCTGGCGTACTCTGAAAGACAATCTTCTCGACTATAAAGCCGTTGCCCTTCAACGAGCCCACTACCTTGGCATTGAGTTTGCCACGCTGTGGCATTTCGCCAGCCAACTGACTAAAACGACTGCGCAACTGGCTCACGTATTGCTGCATGGCTTCCTTCGACAGGCAAGCCTTTTCGAAAGCCTGCTGGCGCTCATAGTTCTGAGCGTGTACTGGCAGCATCTCGTAGTTGTAGAGCGAGGTGGCAGTCTTGAACTTCAGAGCCTTGTAAGAGCCCTGAGCCATTGCCACCGTACCTGCAAGCACGGCGGCAACCGATAAGAAGAATCTGTTTCTATACATAGTAATATCTTTATAAATGCAAATGAAGAAGTTAGAGTAGTTGGAGAAGTTAAAGCCATATGCTTCATGGCAAAGTATTCAACCCCCAAAGTCTTGATTTTACATCTTGACAACCACTTCCATATCGCCCTCGCCTGCATCGAAGGTAAGTAAGCGCAACTTCTCGTCATACTTCCATCCATCGACAAACTTGCCGGCTACAGTAACGAGTTTAGGCTTCTTGTCAAGGTAAACACTTACGCTGTAGTAGTGCGAAACAGGCTTGTAGTCGCCCTTAGGAGTCGTGATGTTGAGTATCCACTCGTTCTGTACCAGTCGGCTCTCCATCTTGGTGACGGCATAAACTCCCTTCTGATAATCGAGCGATTTGCCGTCGTCCTCGTACATTTCATACACCGAATGCTCGGAAGGATAGATGAGCAGCGAGATGTTGGTGTTGGGGCGCTCGTCCACGTACTGCATGGCTTCCTGACGGGGAATGATGGCTCCACGGCGCAGGAAGATAGGCATGATCTCGATAGGTGTGAGGAACGACTTGTACTGGCGTCCGCTGATGCGCTCACCTGTCCAGAAGTCGAGCCAGTCGCCACCGGGGAAGTAAACAGGACGCGAGAGTGCATTCTTCACCGTTACAGGACACACCATCATGTCGCGGCCAAACATATACTGGTCTGAAATCTGATAGGTATTGACATCCTGCAGATGATCGTAGAACAAAGGTGTCATCAGCGGACGGCTGGTCTTGTACATATCCCAGGCGCTGGTGTAGATGTAAGGCAGGAGCGCATAACGCAGCGAGTCGTACTGGATGAATATTTTCTGTGCTTCCTCGCCATAAGTCCATGGCGCATGATAACGAGGATGATCCATACCGAAGAGGATGGACACAGGCGAGAACATTCCCATCTGCACCCAGCGCAGATAGAGGTCGGTGTCGTAGGCAGAATACTGCTCGAATCCTCCCATACAGTGGCTCCAATAGCCGACACCAGAGAGTCCTATATTAATACCGCCGCGGATGATAGGTTCAAACCACTGCCACTCCGAGCCCCAGTCGCCAGCCCAGATGAAAGGATAGCGCTGAATACCTGCATAACCCTCGCGTGTGTGGTCAAAGCCACGCTGTCCGTTGAGCTTGGCAAAGTTCTCATAAGGTGCCTTGGCATAGGCTATAGGGAAGAGGTTGTGGGCAGCCTTCTGCTCGATGTTTGGATTGTTGTAGTTCAGAGCGCTTCCCACATCAGTCTTGAAGAACTTGGCTCCCAGGTCGGTCACTTTCTTGGCTGCATTCTTCCACCACCAGTCCACAGCCTTGTCGTCGAAGAAGTTGATGATGGCGTTGGTTCCACCGTCCTGAATGGTGAGTCCCTTCTTCTGTGCTGTGGTGAGCAGATTGTTGCGCTTGCCGTTGTCGACCAGCGAACGAATGTGCAGACCAAACATTGCCACATGATTCTTATAGGCATGGTCGATCATGCCCTTTGGGTCTTTAAACTGATCCTGGAACTCGAAGGTACAGCCTCCGTTGCCCAACTTGGCAAAGAGGCGCCAGGTAGAGTCGAGCCACATCATGTCGAACGGAATCTTTTCCTGACGCAGGCGGTCGATGAGATTGACCACATACGTATCGTTGGCCTTGCTCTCATGATGCCATGTTCCACCGCTGTACGAGCCGATGTGCAGACCATAGGCAGCACGTGGCATAAGAGGCGCCACGCCCGTGAGCTGCTGATAGCTGTGAATCAGAGTTTCCAACTGTTCGCCATAGATGAAATAATAGTCATTGTCGCCACCAGGTGCCGAGAAACTGTACTTGTCATTGTTGGTCCATCCCATGTCCCAGTCGTTGGGCACAGCAGTATGGAAGAACACGGCGTACCCCTTGTTGCTGAGCATCAAAGGCACAGGACAGTAGTTGGCTCTCAGAATGTCCTTGCCGCCTACCGCAGGCTTTGAGCCCCGTCCCAGTTCCACATTGAGGTGAACACGCTGTCCACGCTGGTCGATGCGGTCCATGCGCTCACCGAAGCCGAAGAAGTGCTCGTCGGGATTCATCTTCACCTCATTATATATGCTGTCCTTGCAGCCCGATGTCAACTCCTCGTAGAGCACCTTACCCGAAGCATCAGCCACCTGTATGCGCCAGGGAGCTTCCTGAATGCTTACCTGCAGCTTACTGGTCTTTATCTGTTTGCCGTCCACGCTGAAATTCACCTGTGGGAAGTTGTAGTTGACCACCATCCACTTCTCATTATCAGGCATCTGCTGTGCAGGCACCTTGGTTACACGGAACATGCTTTCCGAACACATCTCGATGCGCATGTTGCCTTGAGACGATGTGTAGAGTACGCTGTTTCCTTTCACTTGCTGTGCATGAGCCGCTGTAGCAAAGGCGCACAGCGACAGGAATGTGAGTTTTAGCTTTAAGTTTTTCATATCTATTCTGTTGTTTTTGTTGTTATGTTATTGATTTCTATTCCTGCCTGCACCACGGCTCCCAGTCCGTGGGCATCGTTGAGCGGAGCCGGTCGGTTGTAATAGAAAGGCAAGTCGCGGCTGATGCCTGTTCCCATGCACACGCCCTTCACCTGTCCTTCAGGGGTTATCTGACTGCAGACAGCCTTCCATCCCTGCAGCGCCACAGAGGCGAACGAGCTGTCGAGCCAGCCCTTGTTCACACCATGCGCAATGGCTGCGACAAACATGGCTGTGCAGGAAGTTTCGGGATAAGAGTCAGGCTTGTCGAGCAACTGGTGCCACATGCCCTGTGCGTCCTGATAGGCGATGATGTTTTCCACTCTTTTTCGGAACAGCTGCAGCAATCTGTCTCGCAGAGGATGCTCTTCGGGCAATCTGTCGAGCACGAGAGCCTGTGCCAGAAACGCCCATCCGTTGGCTCTTCCCCAGTGGGCGGTGCCGTGGGAATGGGTCGTGTCATAATAGAAACAATGCCAATAGAGGTGCTTGTCGTTGTCGAAGAGCAGACTGTCGAAGAGCAAAACCTGTTCTGCCGCTCTCTGCAACAAGTCGGACGATGCGCCCTTGCGACTTCCCTGATGAGCCAGGAAAGAAGTACACATATACAGGTCATCGAGCCAGAGAGTTCGCTCTCCCACTCTTCCCCGGCAGAAAATGCCTGTTTCGGGAATACGCTCCTGCTGAGTAAGAATGTAATGGCTTATCTTGTCGAGATAATTCTCGTAACGTTGGTCTTTGTATCGTCGTGCCAGTTCGGAGAGGGCAGCGCCCATAGCTCCGCAGTCATCAAGGCTCGACATGGAGAAGAATCTGCGCCACGCATTGTCGCGCACGCCCGATTCATATTCTTTCCTGAGTTGTCGCTGTATTTTTGGTTCGAAATAAAAGTCAAAGTTCTCTTTGACAAACTGCTCATACTTCTTTTCACCTGCCGCATCGGCAAGATTGAGCATTGCCACTCCGAGCACACCATTCACGTATCTCCATTCTTGATAATAGCTGTCGATGTGAGTGTGTCCGTCCTGTGCCTTTGACACGTTGTGGTTGTGATGGCTCAGCAGATAATCAGCCACCCGCTTCGAGACATCGAGCGGAGCATCCTGCGCCATAACTCCTGCTGCAAAGGCAAGACTGCAAATAAGAGTAAAGACTGCTTTCTTCATGAGGTTTCCCGGTTTTTAAGTGGTTTGAAAAATATTGAGAATATTGTTGCTGGAACAATTATTGATGTGGGAAATATTGCTGTTGGAACAAAATTGTTGTCCCTGGAACAATTCCTGCGAAAGTAGATTTTAAGAAAAAAGCCTCTCCACTTCTCACGAGGCAGAGAGGCCTGCGTTTTGTTTTAATATATAACTAAAAACCTACCGTTAATTCATTATTTGAATTCAAGTTTCGCAAGCGAGGAAATTGATAGAAGCTAAAGCTGTTATCACTCCCGTCGGTCGTTCGGAAAGTTAAGAAATAATAGTCTTATAGTTTAAACTTAGGACATTTGTCCCTTAACTTCCCTCTAACGTCACTAACTTCCCTTAACTTCCCCACATGCAAAAGTTCAGTTATTTTAATATCCGTAGTTGTTGATCAATGCGTTGTTCGACGCGTTGATGTCTGAGTCGAATATAGGCCAGTACTGACGGGAGTCTGGATCGTTGGCAAAATAGTTGGCCAGCATGTTGTCCTTCACTGTGGCAGACACGAAGTCGTAGTCGAGTTGTGTCCAGCCTTCGCCAGCAGGAGCTGCTGTCTCACCCTTAGCCAAGCCATAGTACTCCAACTTGCCAGCAGCATTGGTGCGTGTGTAAACCACTGTAGGCACGTCAGCATACTTGCCTGTGCGGTCGCGCAGCGCTCTCATGTCGGTCACGGTCTGTCTTACGGCTGTTCCGAGCAAGTTCCAGCGAATGAGGTCCTGCTTACGCAGCATCTCGCCAGGGAATTCGAGAAGGCGCTCCTTCTGGATGGCCTTCAGCATGTCGGCCTTCGAGCTGATGGCGTTGACATAAGCCTCTACGTTTGCTGGGCGGTCGGCTACGGCAAAGGCGCGGTTACGAACCTCCTTGAGGTAAGGCTTGGCTGCATCAGGACCTTCCAGCTCGTTGGCAATCTCTGCTGCCATCAACAGGATGTCGGCGTAGCGGAGCACGGGCAGGTTCACACCATCGTCGTTGGAAGTCACCTGGCGTGTCATGCGCTCATAGTCGTACTTGCCGAAGTTGAAGCTTGGTGCAGAGGCATCGTTGTCACCCAACTTGGCCATTGTGTAGCCGTTGTCGTACTTGTAAGGCACGCAGTTCACGTCGCGGCGCTGGTCAGCATTGTCGTACTCATAGTAGAGTGTAGGAGCAGGAATGTTCTGTCCGCCATAGTTGGTCTTGGTCAAGTGTGGGCTCTTCGACTTGTGGTAAACACCAAAGTGATAGAAGAATCGTCCACGTCCGTCGTTGAATGGAATCTCGAAGATAGACTCTTTGTGTGAGCCTTCGATGGTGATGACGTCAGTAGCGAGGTCGTTCCAGAACTGCTCGTAAGTGGCGTCGAGTGCGAGTCCACTCTCTCTGATGACGAGTTTCAGGTCGTCGTAAGCCTCCTGCAGCAGGGCTGTGCCGGTAAGCTCAGGATCGTTGCTGCGGCGCACCTCATAAGTAGTAGGATTGTCGAGCGATGTAGGACGCTGGCTGTAACCCTCGGCCATGAGGATGAGACGTGCACGCAGACCCAAGGCAAAAGCCTTGTTCACTCGCTCTGTCGTCTTGGTGCGCTCAGCCTTTCCTGGCCATGGCAGATAGCCTGCAGCCTCTTTCAGGTCGGCAATAATCTGCTTGTAGATGACGTCGCGGTCTGACTTGGGAAGGTAGATGGTGCTCTGTTTCACCGATGTGAATCGGGCAGGCACGTCGCCCCAGGCACGAATGAGGTCATAGTAGTACTGCGCACGCAGGGTGAGCGACTCGCCTAAGAGATAAGCCATGTCGGCATTGCTCTCAGGATTGCCATAGGCACGTATTCCCTCGATGCAGCAGTTGGCAGCCTCAATGCCGTTGAAGAAGCCTGTGAAGGCGTTAGGGTCTTTTCCAGAAGCCATCCAGTTGTTGGCAGAGAAGGCGCTGTAAGTGCAGAGCGAGGTCTTGTTGTCCGACGAAGGCTGCGCCATGTCGAAGTAGCACTCGGCATCGGTATTCATACCATAGTAAGGCATGTAGCGCGCACGGTGAGAATTGGTGGCGGCAAACCAGCTGTAGATGCTGATGACCGTATTCTCGGCAAGCGGGGTGTTAGAGAACACCACCTTGTCGTTGTATTGTGACTCGCTTTCTACGTCTAAATAGTCGTTGCACGACATGAGTGTAGCGCCAGCCAACAGGGCTGTAAATACATATTTTATTTTCATAACGATGTTTCCTTTAAGTGTTTTTTTAGAATGTAAGATTAAGACCGAAGATGAACTGGCGGCTTCTTGGATAAGCCGAGTAGTCTACGCCTGGACAAACCAGCACGTTGCGGCAGCAGTCCACCTCTGGATCCATACCACTGTAACCGGTGATACAGAAAAGATTTGAAGCGGTAAAGTATAGACGCAGGTTCTGAACATAGATTTTCTGCATCCATGTCTTAGGCAGTGTGTAGCCCAAGGTAAGTGTAGAGAGGCGGAGGAATGATCCGTCCTCGATAGCCCAGTCGGTGAGCACAGCCTTTGTTGTGTAAGGCGACCACATAGTGGTGTTCTTGTTCATCTCGGCGAGCTTGGCTGCATCGTTGATGAAGTTGCCGTTCTCGTCTACGTTGGTCCAGCGCTTGCCGCTTGCCATCGTGGTGTTGAGGTTGCGCCAGATACCGCCACGTGTAGAGGTCTGGTCTATCTTGTCAGCATTGTAAACATCGTTGCCGATGCTGTAAGAGAAGTCGGCGTTGAAGTCGAATCCGTAGGCACGTGCACCGATAGAGAATCCACCTATAGCCCATGCGTTGGCGTCGCCGATCTCGAACTTGTCGTCATCGTTGATGGTTCCTGAACCGTCCTTGTCGAGGAGTTTCATGGTACCAGGGCGTACTGTGCCCACAATACCGCTGGCATCAGCCACACCTTCCTTCAACTTCCACTGTCCTGCGGCAGCATCGTAGCCCTCGAAGTCGTCCACCTCGTAGCGTCCTGTTCCTGCCAGCTTGTAACCGACGATGGTTCCTACAGGCTTTCCTGGCTTCACTAAGTAGTCGGAGCCAATTTCTGTACTTGCCCAGTAAGAAGGCTTAGAGTATGAGTCCATGCTTCCGAGGCTCACTACCTCATTGGTGTTATGACCGAGTGTGAACGAGAAGTTCAGACCGTAGTTCTTGGTGTTGATGGCATCGTAGTTCAATGTCAACTCGAAACCAGAGTTCTTGGTCTCGCCCACGTTCTGGTACTGTGTGTTGTAGCCGCTACCTGTGATCTGCATCTCCATGAGCAGGTCTTTCACGTTGTTCTTGTACACCTCGAACGAACCGTTGAGCTTGTTGTTGAAGAAACCGAAGTCAATACCCAGGTTGAGCGAGTGTGTTGTTTCCCACTTCAGGTCGGGGTTGCTCATTGCGTTGCCCGTAGTGAGCCATGAGTTCTGCAGGTGCAGCCAAGAGCTCTCCTTGATAGAATAGGTACGGCTGGTCTGTCCAGAAGGAATGTTGTTGTTACCCGACACACCGTAGCTCAAGCGCAACTTCAGGTTGCTCAGCCAGTCTTGTGTCGACTTCATCCAAGGCTCCTCGATAATGCGCCATCCGGCTGCCACTGATGGGAAGTAGCCCCAGCGGTTGTCCTTAGAGAACTTGCTTGAACCATCGGCACGCAGAGTGGCGGTAAGCAGATAGCGGTCCAAGAAACTGTAGTTGGCACGTCCGAAGAACGACACCATCTTGTCGTCGGGATAGTAGAACTCGTTGGCACGTGTAGGAGTGCCCTGTGCAGAGAGGTGGAAAGCCATGTCGGCATCGTAGAATGAAGGGAATCCCTCTATGCGTGTCGTTGCCAGTGTCTCACGGCTTACGATGCTCTCCTGTCCCACCATGAGGTTCAGGCTGTGAGCCTTGGGCAGAATCTTAGAGAAGTCGTACTGCAGAGTGTTGGAGTTGCGCACGGTGCGGCGGTTCACCTGGGTACGTGTAGTAAGCGGCATGTTCTTGTATTCTGCCAGGGTGTTGTTCTGCGACTCATAGGTAGTAGAGCCGGAGAAGTAACGGAAGTCGTTGTTGTAGATGTCGAGACCTACGTCTGTGCGGAAAGTAAGCTCGGGCAATATCTTCCATGTGAAAGCTCCGTTCATGTTGAAGTTCTCACGAACACGTTTCTTATAGTTGTCGTTGAGGGCTGTGATTGGGTCTTCCAGTCCGTCGTCAATGTTGCTCTCATCGAAGAGAAGGCTTCCTGAGCCCGTCAGAGGCGACTGCACCACAGCATGTCGGATACGGCCGAAAGAGCCTGAAGGCACAGAGTTCTGGTCGCCGGTAGCGTCGCTCTGTCCGTCGCCATTCACCTTGGTGCGTGAGTAACGGGTAGAGAACTCGAGTTTGGTCTTCTTGTTGGGCTCATAGTTGAGTTTGAAGTTCAGGTTGCTGCGATAGAAGTCAGAGGTGAGCAGGATGGCTTTCTCCTTCATGTAGTTGTACCCTGCTGTGAAGCGCAACTTCTCCGAACCTCCCGAGATGTTGACATTATGGCTGAACACGTTGCCGGTGCGTCCGTACACCTCGTCCTGCCAGTCGGTAGTCTTCATCGAGTTCATAATGTTGGGTATGTTGTCCCATCCGCCGAGTACCTGCTGGTACTTACCGGCATTGGCACCAGTAGAGAGGCTCGACAATTCGTACTGCCACTTCAGATAGTCTTCCACTCCCAGCACGTCTACCTTGTCCTCAGCCTTCTTGAAGCCCACATAGGCATTGTAGTTCACAGTCACCTTACCAGCCTTACCACTCTTGGTGGTTACAAGCACGATACCGTTGGAACCACGGCTACCATAGATGGCGGTAGAGGAAGCATCCTTCAGCACGTCGATGCTCTCGATGTCGCTGGTAGGAATGTCGGAGATGCTGCTGACGGGGAAACCGTCTACTATATAAAGAGGTGTGTTGTCGCGGGTGATAGAACCACCACCACGCACGCGGATGATGACCTCGGCGTCGGGGTTGCCCTCAGGCATGGTGACGCGCACACCAGCCAGCTTACCCTGCATGGCCTCAACAGGCGAAGCCACAGGCACCGACACGAGTTCTGTGTTGCCTACCGAAGAAACCGAACCCGTCACGTCCTTGCGCTTTACGGTTCCGTATCCGATAGCCACCACTTCGTTAAGCATGTTGGAATCTTCCTTCAACTGGACAGTCATCTTGCCTTCCTTGGCAATGATCACTTCCTTCTTGTAACCCACATAAGTGATTTCGAGTTGTTTTCCTTTCGGAACAGAGATAGAGTAATTACCGTCCATATCGGTCACTACTCCCACCGAAGTGCCGGGAATCCTTACGCTTGCGCCAATAATTGGTTCACCAGCCTCGTCAGTTACTTGTCCGCTAACGGTGACGCTTTGCGCCAGCACTCCTAACGGGAAAAGAAGCATCAGCAATAGTACCGAACACTTCTTCATAAAAATAATCGCTACTTTTCTCATAGGTTTTTACTATTAGTTTTTAAATATTTGAAGTAGAATGTCGGGGGCAAAAGTAGCCAAATTCCCCCGACATGAGTGGTAAAAACGTCCCAAAAGTTCGGTAAAAACGTTTCAAAGCCCGTTTTTCTGCCTATATTCAGACGGACTTACGCCCATAGCAGCCTTGAAACATTTGCCAAAGTAGTTTTGATCGCAGAAACCGCAGCGATAGGCGATTTCCTTCACAGGAAGGTCGCTGTGATGCAACAGCGCCACGGCACGGTTCATGCGTGCCTTGTTGATAAACTCCTTGGGCGCCACACCCAACAGGCTCTTCAGTTTGCGGTTCAGTCCCGACTTGCTGACGTTCAGCTTGGCTGCCAGCTCGGTCACACTGAGGTCGGAATTGTCGATGTGCTGTTCCACGAACTCCACCACGCATTGCATGAAGCGCTGGTCTTCCTCGTTCAGGCTCTCCTCGCCTACGCTGCGGCTGTCGGCTTGCAAGGGCTGTTGGCCGTCGGCAACAACCGTTTCCTCAGCAGCCTTGTCTACCACCTCAACAGCAGTTTTGTCTGCCCCAGCATCCTTGACAGCCACGACGAGGTGTTTCTCCTTGTCGTATTTCTCCATCAGGTCGAGATACTGCCCCAAGAGTTCCCTCTGCTTGCGGTGGGAGGCGCGAATAGTCCTCGTCACGTACACCACAGTATAGATAAACAACAGCGCCAGCAGCACATACAGCACCTTGGCGGTAGTAGTCTGCCAGATGGTTGGTTTCACGAAGATTGTCACCACTTTCACGTTGCCCGCCCATTGTCCTGTGGGCAGTTTCGACTCCACCCGCAACGTGTGCGTACCGGGCGAAAGGTTGAGCAGCGTCACCGTGTGGCTGTTCTCTAAGGTGTTCCATACACCGTCGTCCAACTGGAATCTATAGCTTATCGACTGGGTGTTGGCATAGTCGATGGCAGCAAACTCAATCTTCACATTGCGCTCTGTCTCATCGAGGCAGATGGTGTCGTGGGCACTCACCGCCTCCATCATCTCGCCTTCTTCCACCGACACCCTTGTCAGTACGATGCGCGGTGCCTTGGTGCGCTTCGTCAGCCGGTCCATATCCATCAGCACCAGACCGTCCATCAGTCCCATGAGCCATTTGCCTCCTTTCCATCTCAGGGGCTGCGCATCCGAGAAAATCAGCTCATCGGTCCATGTGCGGTGGTTGAAATAGAGCGATAGTCCATGTTCCACGTCCACGCCCGTCAAATCGTTGGTGCCTACAAACCACATATATTGTCCATACGCGAAAGCCGACAAGAGGAAGTCCTCCGGCAAATCGCGCCTGTCGAAGTGTCTGAAGTCCACATCTTTGCTGAGCAGCGAGATGCCGGGATCTACCATGTTCAGTCCGCTGCCCTCGGTGCAGATATAGAGTCTGTTGGCCCTGTCCTCAGCCATAAACATGACGGCAGAGCAACTCAGGCTGCCGTCTCTTCCGCCCTCACGCTCATGCTGGATAAAGCGCAGCGAGGCTGGATTGGCGGCAGTAAGCTTCGTGGCGAAAAGTCCAAGCGTTGTGCCCGCCAGCAGCTCGTCACGATGGCTGATATATATCATTCGCACCCCCAAGTACTTGCCTGTCTTGTCGTCATGAGAGAGGACGATGGGCTGACACCTCCAACTCTTTCCCGTACGGGTAAAACAGAACAGTCCATGGTTCAGCGTTGACACCCACAGTCTGCCCCATCGGTCTTTCTGCATTGAGTAAACATGATGTTCTTTCTCCCTACCACGGATTACAAGCGCTATTCGGCTGATGTCGTAGCTGCCGTCGGCACGGGGCGACAGATGCAACAGTCCACCAGGTTTGCATCCCAACCATAGGCTGCCGTCCTCGTCTTGCAACATCGTGTACACAGCCGACCGGAAAGGAGTCTTTCCGCCATGCAGTCGGCCGTCGGCTCCAAGAAATCCCAAAAGATTCAGATTGGCGTCGTAGATTCTCACAGAGGCATCGTCGCGCGAGCACACCCATATCCGTCCCTCGCGGTCGCGGAAGAGTGCCCTCACCTGACATCCTGGTTGCCTCAACAGCCACGTAGCATAACACGGCTTGCGGTAGCTCATCCTCACGCCCAGAGAGTCCACTGCCCACTCCACTCCGTCGGCTGTCTTCAGCCGTTTCGTTCCCAGACCGGAGAAGCCCCATTTGCGCAGCGCCTTGTTCCAGGAGAGATGGCTGTCATCAAACCGCCCCGTGCGAATATCGAAGACAAAGCAGTAGCCTTCCGCATTACAATATATATAAGGATCGCGAATACGAATATCCTTGATGCGGTTCACGCCCATCGAGCATCCATCGCCCGCCTTCGGCTTGAACGACACGAAGCGATAGCCGTCGTATCGGCTCAGTCCGTTCCATGTTGCCACCCAGATCATTCCCTGTCTATCCTGCACGAGACCCGTTGCGTGATGGTGCGCCAGTCCGTCGAGCTCGTTGAGCCTTCTCTCTGTAACGCCCTGCTTCGCCCAAGCCCTTCCGTCCTGAAGGGTCGGCACAGCCTCAGCGACGTGGCTCAACAAACAACAAATCCACATCAAAAAATATCTTATTATTCTGTTTTTAGTCATCTGTGCAATGGTAGATTAGTTATATTGTTTGCAAAAGTAAGAAATAATAGTCAGAAAAAGAAAT
>OBLI01001953.1_pt1 | contig 18665 bp, 15 predicted proteins | sample 1519701 | NCBI WGS metagenome assembly OBLI01 (sample SAMEA3663005, study PRJEB22513) | pig gut metagenome | biome: pig gut; feature: pig-associated habitat; material: faeces | place: France | collected 2012 | reverse complement strand
AGTAAGACGATTACTTATGCCAATAGGGATACTTCTATGGGTGCTGAGTAGTTACCCTGCTCGAAACAAACGCTAACAAGAATTAAAATCTAATGACCGATTGGGGTTAAAAAGCAAAACGCATGCAAAATCTTCCCACGCTCCTAACGCCCCACCCATAGTTTCACCCCCTATGCCATTCCTAACGGAGGCTGTCTGGCATAACAAAAATACACGACAAACTACATTGAAAACAACACGTTTCTTTTGAATGAGCAAAAAGTTGATCGCAAATATGCGATTCTCGTAAGCTTTTCGCATCTCGCTTAAAATCAGCGCCTTACAGGATTATCATAAGATTTTACGCCTTCAAAACCACACTTTATGTTGCGAAACATGCTCAATCGAAGTGCGAAACATGGTCTTTCGTAGTGCGAAACATGCCCAGGCGAGGCTCGAGGAGGCATCTTTCGCAACTCGATACATGCCTAACGGCAAAGACGAAGTTTGATTTTGGCGCCTCTGTCGCACAAAACCGACGTTTTCGCTCTCTATTTCACCCGAAAACCTCAACAATCTTTTTATCAAAAAATCATGATAATACTCACTTCCTGCACTTTGCTAACGTTTCTTGATCACGCCTCACCCATAAGGCCATCGCGTACACAAATATTTGTCTCACGCACCCTTCACATATATAATAAGGTGTCACCTTTTTCGATTAAACGTACAAACAAGTCGCAAAGAATCACTACCTTTGCAAACAGAAACCAATGACAAGCATGAGAAAGACCATCATCGCCCTTTTCTTTTTACTGACAGCCCTGCTGCCCCAGTTAGTGCAAGCACGCCGCTATACGGTCGTTATATCGCTCGACGGTTACCGTTGGGACTATCCCCAATGGTACGACACACCCTTCATCAACTTCATGGCCGAGCATGGAGTGAAGGCCGGACTGATCCCCTCGTTTCCCTCCAAGACATTCCCCAACCACTACACCATGGCCACTGGTCTTTACCCCGACCACCACGGCATCGTGGCCAACGAATTCTTCGACACAAAAACAGGCGACCGATTCGCCCTTTCCGATGCGAAGCAAAAGCTCGACCCACGCTACTACGGCGGCGAGCCTGTTTGGAACACCGCCGCCAGACAGGGAAAGCGCGTGGCTGTGTTCTATTGGCCTGGTTCCGACGTCAAGGTCAACGGTCGTTACCCCGATGTCTACTACGCCTACGACCGCAAACCCCGACTGACGCTGGACGAACGTGCCGACGGCATCATCAGCCAACTGAGTCTGCCTGAGAAAAAACGCCCCGACCTCATCATGGCCTACATGGAACAGCCCGACGGCAACGGCCACAAATATGGTCCACAAAGCAAGTTGACTCGTGGAGCGGTACTCTACGTCGACTCGCTCCTGCAGTCGCTCTACAATCGCATGCAGAAATTGCCTTACCACGCCGACATCAACTTCGTGGTGCTTTCCGACCACGGCATGGCATGGGTGCCGGGCGACCACGCCGTGAAGCTCCTTCCCCACCTCAAGCCCGAGTGGTACACGGCCGTCTCGGGATCGGTTCCGGCCAACATCTACGCCAAGGAAGGCTGCAAAGACTCCATCTACAACGCCCTTAAAAATGTAGACCATATCAGCGTGTGGAAAAAGGAGGATGTGCCCGCCTACCTCCACTATGGCTCCAACAGTCGCGTGGGCGACGTGGTGGTGAGCCCCGACCTTGGATACGTGGCCTACGACAAGCCAATCATCGCAGGCGGAACCCACGGATTCGACCCGCAGCTCTTAGACATGCACGCATTATTCCGCGCCATCGGTCCGGCCTTCTCTCACACGGAGATTCCCCATTTCCGAAACACAGACATCTATGAGCTTATCTGTCACCTTGTGGGCATCACGCCCGCACCCAACGATGGCGACCTCAACGAGATCAAGGAAATTCTGAAACCCTAATTGGAGAATCTACAAATCTCATAAGATACGAATACGCACATAACTGTCACACCAAAATTACAAAAAAATGTGGGTGATGTGAGGTGATTAGTAGTCACTCCATATACCTTTTATTGCCACAATGGTTCGTTTTCCCAACCAAAAGGAAAGCCAAGGGCAGCCTTATCTATTTCTGAAAACGTAGCAAAAAGTCTGTTCATCTTATCAAGCATATCGTTGTTTGGAGATATAATGCCAAGGAAGTACTTGATGATGCACATATCAAAGTACACTTTCAAAGGATCTGTCGGCAAGGTAATCCAAGGACGTGACATTCTGATTGGCATGGTAGCACGAATAGAGAATACCCTATTCCATACACGTGCATGATGACAACATGAGTTTCTTGTTACAGTGATAATGGTAAGCCAAGATTCAAAAGGTGCAACTTGCAAGCCAAATGACTGTGCAATACGCTTCTTTATCTTCTTATTCTTGATGTTAGAATAAACATTGGTGATTACACCAAATGGCAATATCTCTGTCAGCATCCATGAAGGTGGGTACTGATTGGTATATGTCTCTTTGAAATGGTTGATGAAATCCTCTTTTGTATGGTTCAGTTCATCTTCTATAAGACGTATAGAGCGATGAACTTGGACGGATTTGAGAAATTGTTGGCATCAGTCATCCAAAAAGGGTTACCTGTCATTTCCGTCCCAAAATTCACGACAGCGCAACGCACAGCGACCTCTATCTTTTCAATTTCATTGAATAAAACATTAAACTGTTAAGATTATGGGAAATGTATTTAGAGTAAGACCCGTGCGTGTCAAAAGAGCAAATGGGCAAGTATTGACTCCTGATATGGAGATTACAGTTACTACACAGTCATACACATCTGACCCTTTCTATAATGGGGCAAAAGAGATACAGGAGCAGTATATGCGTATGTATCAGTTCGACTACAAGAAGAGCAACTGTAGCAAATACGATTTCGAGTTTATGAAAATCGGTTAGTCTTTCCAAACAAAAGTGTGCGCCTCTATATGCTGCACACTTTTGTTTAAAATTTCCTTGTTTCCAAGGTTTTTCTTGATGGAAGCGAACACTTGTGTTGCCATCGCTGTTCTCTATGCCAACAATCAAGTCGCCAATAACCGCCACGCCTGGGCGATAACCAAAGAACTTCTTGTATGTAGACTTTGCATCATAATTCTCAGTCTCCATGAACTGATGGTCGAAATCAACATCATACATCTCACCCTCTTTCTGTTGGCCAGATGCAAACATACAATTGAGCAGTAAACTGTTGAGAGTGTCATCCGTGTTGAAATCGTAGTTCTTACCCGTATCTGATGTATATGAAATGTTTTCTTGCGTCAATTCCTTTATCGCTCTGAGGATAGTGTCAGAGCTACAAGTGCGAAGTGTCGGATGAAGCGAGAGATGGTTCATCAAATGAGTAGTGACATCCTGGGGTACATGAGCCACCACAGAAGTAGATACTCATGAGAGAACGGATAATTTCGCTGTACCGATAGCCGAAGGTTTTCGTTAAGCCAAATGAGCAGAGCTAAGTTTACTTAAGCTCTGCCATGGCGAGAAAACGTGCCATAAAATGGAAGGTTTTCGTTAAGCCAGATGAGCAGAGCTAAGTTTACTTAAGCTCTGCCATGGCGAGAAAACGTGCCATGAAATGGAAGGTTTTCATACAGCATTGACTACCTCGTGGGAGTTTTAGCCCCAACACGGGGTTGCTTAGTCAAAGTAATTTAGCGAACCCTAATTTAAGGTATTAACAAAATATTCAAGAACCTCGCAACGTTAACCAACGTTAACATTCGTCAGCACATCATAAAACAATCATGATTTACGCTATAAGATAAGCGGACAAACGTTTTTTTGTATATCTTTGTAATCAATTACTTAAACTAATCGAAATTTATGGAAAGAACATGGAGATGGTTTGGCAAGAACGATCCAATAACGCTTGCCATGCTCAAACAAATCGGTGTGGAGGGCATCGTCACCGCCCTGCACGACGTACCTTTGGGTCAGGTTTGGACACGTGAGAAGATACACGATCTAAAGACCTTCATCGAGAGTTACGGCATGCGTTGGAGCGTCGTCGAGTCGCTGCCCGTGACCGAAACAATCAAGTATGCTGGCCCCGACCGCGATGAACAAATTGACATTTACAAGCAGAGCTTGCGCAACCTCGCGGCCGAGGGTATCCATACCATTTGCTACAACTTCATGCCCGTGCTCGACTGGGCCCGCACCGACCTGCTTCACGACAATCCCAACGGCAGCAGCAACCTGTATTTCAGCATCCCACAATTTGCTTATTTCGACATCTACATTCTGAAACGCCAGGGCGCCAAGGACAACTGGGCACGTTTCCTGGTGTTGGGACCCGACGGAAAGCCTAACGGCCGCAACATCATCGAGGAGGTGGAGCAACTGCGAAGCACCATGACACCCGAGAAGGACCACGCCTTGGTGGAGAACATTGTCATCAAGACACAAGGCTTCGTGAGCGGCAACTTCAAGGAGGACGACGAGCATCCCGTGGAGCTGTTCCGTCAACTGCTTGCCCTCTATAAGGGCATCGACCGCGACCAACTGCGCGCCAACATGAAGTATTTCCTTGAGGCCATCATGCCCGTTTGCGAAGAGTGCGACATGTATATGTGTGTCCATCCCGACGACCCACCCTTCCAGGTGCTCGGTCTGCCGCGCATCGTAACCTGCGACGACGACATTCAGTGGTTCCTCAACGCCGTTCCCAACAAGCACAACGGTCTTACGTTCTGCGCAGGATCGCTCTCGGCCGGTGCCCAAAACAATGTAGTGGAGATGGCACGCAAGTACGCTTCACGCACATGGTTTGTGCATCTGCGCAGTTGCCATGTGTTCCCCAACGGCGACTTCACCGAAGCCAGCCATCTTGGAGGACGCGCCGACATCATCCAACTGGCGCGTGTGTTTGAGGAAGAGGAGGAGCGCCGCAAGGGAAACGCCAACATCGAGCGCCTACCCATGCGCGTAGACCATGGCATGACGATGCTCGGCGATGAGACGAAGGGCTACAACGCCGGCTACAGTTTCCTGGGGCGCATGTTCGCCATGGGCCAGGTACAAGGTATCATAGCCACCGTCGACCGCGAACTCAACAAGCCCTTCCACCAGCCAGGCTTCTTCGATTAACCTCATTATTCAAATCGAAACAACATGAAACTCAAAGATATCAGCTCTGGCAAGTTGAACGCCAGCGAGTGGGAAGCCAAGGGCTACAAACTACCCACATACGACATTAAAGCCGTAAGAACACGCACCCATGAGAATCCCACTTGGGTTCATTTCGGTGGAGGAAACATATTCAGGGCGTTCCCTGCCGCCATCCTCAACGACCTTCTAAACAAAGGAGTTTACGACCGTGGCGTCATCGTGGCCGAAACATTCGACTACGAGGTCGTCGACAAGGCCTATACACCCTACGACAACCTATCATTGCTTGTTAGCCTGCAAGCGTCGGGAACCATCGAGAAGAAGGTCATCGCATCGGTGACCGAATCGTTGAAGGCCGACTATGCGTTCGACGATTGGAGCCGTCTGGTCGACATCTTCCGCAATCCATCCTTGCAGATGGCCACATTTACCATCACAGAAAAAGGCTATGGGATGCCACCAGCCGACTTGGAGCGAGGGCTCAAGCCTATGATGGCCATGGGAAAGGTGACCGCCTTGCTCTACGAGCGGTTCAAAGCCGGAAAGTTGCCACTGACGGTGCAGAGCATGGACAACTGCTCGCACAACGGCGACAAAGTGAAAGCCGGTGTCATAGCCTACGCAAAACGATGGGCCGAAGAGCGTCTGGCACCGCAAGCGTTTGTCGACTACCTGGAGGATGAGCAAACCATTAGTTTCCCATGGTCGATGATCGACAAGATAACACCCCGCCCCCATGCCAAGGTGAAGGAAATGCTGGCCGCCGACGGCTTTGAGGATAACCAATACATCGAGACCGAGAAGCACACGTTTACCGCCCCGTTTGTCAACTCCGAGGAGACACAATACCTTGTTGTCGAGGACCATTACACCAACGGACGTCCACCACTCGACCAAGCTGGCGTTATCTACACCACTCGAAAAACTGTTGACGAGGTAGAGACTATGAAAGTAACGACCTGCCTGAATCCCCTCCACACGGCCATGGCGCTCTATGGTTGCATGCTCAACTATACGCTGATATCCGCCGAGATGAACGACGAAGACATCCGCCCATTCATCCAAAAAATTGGATACATCGAAGCCATGCCTGTCGTTACAGACCCAGGTATCATCAATCCGTATGAGTTTATTGGCGCATTCATCAATCGCCGACTGCCCAACCCCTTCATGCCCGACACGCCGCAACGCATTGCCATGGACACCAGTCAGAAACTGCCCATACGCTTTGGCGAGACCATCAAGAAGTATGCCGCTCGCCATCTCGATATGGACAACTTGGTTCTTATTCCCCTCGTGTTGGCAGGCTACGCCCGTTACCTGAAGGGTGTCGACGACAACGGAAAACCCTTCACACCCTCGCCCGACCCCATGCTGCAGGAGCTACAACAGATTGTGGAACCGCTCACCGTGGGCAAGGAAGGCCAAGACTACAGTTGCCTGAAGAACCTTTATAGCAGGAAGGACGTGTTCGGACTCAACCTATACGAAACTCCGCTGGGCAACCGAATCGAAGGAATGGTCAAACAACTCTTTGCCGGAAAGGGAGCCGTAAGAAGCATACTACACAAATACACCGCACAGCGATAGACTTCGATAGCAACCACAAAAGCGCTACAAGCAAACGATGGCGTAAAATAATAGACCAAAAATTTGGTAGGGTCGAAAAAAAGCCATACCTTTGCACCCGCAAATCCGACGGCACTTCCATAACAAAAGGAACGCCATGAGGGAACGGGGTGTAGCGCAGCCCGGTAGCGCTCCTGGTTTGGGACCAGGTGGTCGCAGGTTCGAATCCTGTCGCCCCGACGAAAAGAAACATGAAAGAAGCCGCAAAGAATATCTCTTTGCGGCTTTTTTGTATCTTTTTACAAATAGGGACGAGCCGTTCTTAAATCTTTTCTGTAACTTTGCAGTATGAACCGAATCATCACATTATTGATTAGTTTGTTGGCATTCTCCTCACTCCATGCGCAAAGCAGATACACGGAGTGCGAAGACACATGCAGCCACATCCACGGAATCGACATAAGCCACTACCAAGGCTCAGTATTCTGGGAAACGGTGGGCGAAAGCAAAATGGCATACGTCTACCTGAAAGCCACGGAAGGAGGCGACAATATCGACAGCAAGTACAAGCAAAACATCGACTTGGCGCACAAGTACGGGCTGAAAGTGGGCTCGTACCATTTCTACCGCCCAAAGATTGCGCAACAAACGCAACTTGAGAACTTCATGACCCAATGCAGGCCTGGAGACCAGGATTTGTTGCCCATGATCGACATTGAGACGCGAAGCGGATTGAGCAAAGAGGCTTTCAGAGACTCGTTGTTCATCTTCCTTGATCTTGTGGAAAAAGCTTACAAGCAAAAGCCATTGCTCTACACGGGTGCCAATTTCTACGACAACAACCTGTTGGGTCTCTTGGGCGACTACAAGGTGATGATTGCCCAATACACCGCACGAGAGCCTGTGTTGAAAGACGACCTCGACTTCATACTGTGGCAATACACGGGTAAAGGACATCTCAACGGCATCAACGGATATGTGGACAAAAGCCGATTCATGGGCAACCACCGATTGAGAGAAATCAGGTTCAGACATAGATAACGCTGCACAACACACACCCTCACCCATTAACCAACGAAAATCATCACATCATAAGATATGGCTATCATTAAATGTCCAGAGTGTGGACGACAAATCAGCGACAAAGCTCCGGTTTGCCCCAACTGCGGAGTGGAAATCGCAGGAAAAATCATGAAATGCCCCCAATGTGGGGAAATCTATTTCCGCGACCAGGAAATGTGCCCCAACTGCCACCACTTGACACGTTCAAGCGGACAAGCAGCACAAGGCACCAATACGCGTCAGGCAGCAAGCCAAGGAAATGGCGGCCAGATCGTTTCGCCAAACGCCCAGGCTACCACCACAAAGCCCAATGGCCAACCTGCAACGAATAGGCAGCCCACCCCACCGCCCGTCAAACCTCAAAAGAGCCAAAACGAAACGGCCAATCAGGCCAAGAAAAAAAATCACGGCCCACTCATCGTAGCGTTTGTCATCGCCCTTGCCATCTGCGGCGTTTGCTTCTATTTCTACAGCAATGCCAAGAGCAACAAAGAGATGGAATCATACGAATTTGCCATGAAGAGCGATGACCCATTGGTGTTACAGACCTATCTCGACAGCAACCTCGACGCTCCTGCAGAGCACATCCAAGCCATAACCGAACGGTTGGAGGAGTTGAAAAAGCAAGATGTGGAATGGACCAACGCTGTGGTAAGCGGTACAAAGGCAGCACTGGAGGACTACTTGGCCAAGCATCCCGATACGGAGCACAAGGCGGAAGCCATGCACAAGATCGACTCTATCGACTGGGCCGACGCAAGCAGTAAAAACACCTTGGAGGCGCTTCAAGCCTATCTCAACGCACACGACGAAGGCGAACATGTAGACGAGGCGCAGACAGCTATCAAGTCGCTTAAAGCCAACACGGTGCAACCCAACGAGAAGACAATGATCGTCTCGGTATTCCGCCATTTCTTCCAAGCCATCAATGCCAAGAGCGAAGGCGATTTGCAAGCCTCGGTGGCTCCGATCCTTACCAACTTCCTGGGTAAGCCCGACGCCATCAAGGCCGACGTTGTGACGTTCATGCACAAGATTTACAAGGATGACATTACACGCATGACCTGGCGTTTGAACAACGACTACGAAATCGACAAGAAGGAAGTGGGCGATGAGGAATACGAATACACCGTCAAATTCTCTGCCCTTCAAGACATAGACAGAACTGACGACAGCAAGGAAAAGCACGCAAAATACCATATCTCGGCAACCGTGAACCCAGACGGTCTCATTTCAGCCATGTCGATGACTAAGATTTTGGAATAATCAAAGAACACATACTACCCTTTCTACCCCAATCGTTCGTTCGATTGGGGTTTTATTTTGCCCATTTCCTATGCCTATGCTCAACCGCCCCTAAATAGGCATCACGACACAGAAAGAGCAAGTTGCAGCAATCGCATGGAAAGCATCACGCACCAGGGTCTCACCCAGAGCGCTCACCATGCCATAAGAAAGGTTATACGGATTAGCCTTCAAGCCCCCTTACCGAAAAATAAAGTAAGGGATTCTATGACTGGCAAGAACGTCACTCATCGGTGGTCATCTCGTCAGAGCCTCCTATGGTCAACTGCATAAGGTCATAGTAGGAACCATTGTAAATGTTCAAGTCAACATTCCCTTTGATGCCAGGCAACTGGCCTGCATCGGTATGCTGCCAGAATTTCCATTTCCCCTTATACTCAACCTTATCGACATAATAATGCGCTATCCAATAGGGGTAGCCATCAAAGACAGAGGTGCTAAGGTAACGTTCCTTAAATTTATAATAGGTGTAAATGATTGGCTTCACGTGATACTTATCTTCAACGATGTGTAGCCACGTCAACACATCCATCTGAAAATCTTCAACGCTCTTGCCTTGAGGCATATGCTCAATGTCGAGCACGGGCGGAAGGTCGCCCTCCTCCAAATGGACCTTGCTTAAAAAGTAATAAGCCTGATCGCGAGCCGACGACTTATTGCTCCAAAAATGGTAGGCGCCACGAATGAAACCATACTCGCGGGCATTGTCAAAATTATCGGAGAAATTCTCGTCAACGCGCGAGGAGCCCTCCGTTGCCTTAATGATGATGAAACGAATCGGACAACCATCAACCATGGCGCTATAGCGCAAACGGTTCCAATTGATGGTGCCTTGATAATGGGAAATGTCGATGCCGTGTATCTCATAGCCTGCCGGATATTTGGCGTCGCCATAAAGCGCGCGCCACCGGAAACCCGTGGGACCCACAAAGAAATAATAAAACGCCCAAACGTAAAGAACCAAGATTCCAATACCCCCAAGAAGCCAAGGCCAACGCCTACCTTTCTTCATGAAAGGCAGCAATGACAACAGTCCCCAACCATGTGAACGACGGTAAGTCGTTGGCTTGCGGTGGCGGGTCGTCTGGTATCTGGAGCGTGTGGGTGTTTTGGTTGACATAGGTTGAGCTTTGACTTATCACCAACCGAAGGAGCATTAACAAAGAATGCAAGGCATATTCAGCCACACATCACTATGGCAGTTTGCCATCATTGATGAACAAGCCAAGCCTTCTGCTCTCTTGACCACAACTGTTAGGTTTCATAACCTGAACGTAAACTGCGGTCTCCATCGGTTAGAAAAGGGGGCATTCCCACACAGCCCTTGAGCGAGAGGAATGCCCCTTTTATTCTTTTTACACAAATAGTTAACAAGGTGCAAGCACCTGATAATTACTTGTTCTTAGCAGCGTTCTCGAGAGAGAGAGTACGTGTGTCGCGGTCGCAAACCTCTGCAGGACCCCAGTACTGGATAGGACCAGGATAAACGAAGCAAGTTTCACGTGACCACTCCTCACGACACTGACAGAACTTCTTGAAAGGAGCACCATCGAGCTCAACAAGAGCCTTGCGGATAACAGGCTTCATCTCACCATTACGACGCTCCATGTTCATCATCATTGTGATAGGCACACCTCCAGCCTTCCACTCATCCGTGGGTGCCGACAGGTTCTTAACGATAGCCATGTAACCCGTCTTGCCATTGGCAATGAGGTTAGCAGCGCTCACACCGAGAGCATAGCAATAGTCAGCGTCGAAGTTAGAAGGAGCGGCACAACGTCCCTCGTAACCGAAGAAGTGGTGCTGGGCAGCGAAATGACCCACATACTTGCCTTCCTTCTTCCACTCAGCGAGCTTAGCGGCAACCATGTCAGACAGAAGCTTCTCGGTCTCAATGAGAGACACCTGCACATTTCCGTGAGGGTCGCGATCGAGAGAAAGCTGACGAGCTACATCCTCAGGAAGAGTAGCGAAAGTCTCTGCGTTCTCCTTGCTCAGGTGAGCGAGGATGTAAGCACGCTGGGCGTCCTTGTCAAGATCCTTATAGTCTGAACCGTGAGCGGCGAGCAAGTCGTTGAGCTCGTCGATGAGGCGACCGATTGCAGGTATAAACTCGATAAGGCCCTCAGGAATGAGCACCACACCGAAGTTGTTGCCATCCTCAGCACGCTGAGCAACAGCAGAGGCGATCTGCTCAACAATCTGATTGAGCGTCATGTCCTTGGCCTCAACCTCCTCAGAGACGATGCAGATGTTAGGCTGGGTCTGGAGAGCGCACTCAAGGGCGATGTGCGAAGCCGAACGGCCCATGAGCTTAATGAAGTGCCAATACTTGCGGGCAGAGTTGGCGTCGCGCTCGATGTTACCAATGAGCTCAGCGTAAACCTTTGTAGCGGTGTCGAAACCAAAGCTTGTCTCGATCTGGTCGTTCTTCAAGTCACCATCAATGGTCTTCGGGCAACCGATAACCTGTACGCCGTAATTCTTAGCAGCATAGTACTCAGCCAACACGCAAGCGTTAGTATTAGAGTCGTCACCACCGATAATTACGACAGCCTTGATATCGAGCTCGCGAAGAATCTCGATACCCTTCTCAAACTGACCAACTTTCTCAAGCTTCGTACGGCCAGAACCGATCATATCGAAACCACCTGTGTTACGATAGTCGTCAACGAACTCAGAAGTGAGCTCGATGTAGTTGTGGTCCACCAAACCGCCGGGACCCATCAAGAAACCGTACACCTTGTTGGCAGGGTTCATCTTCTTCACGGCATCGAAGATACCGCAAATCACATTGTGACCACCAGGAGCCTGACCACCTGAGAGAATAACACCAACATTAACAGCGCTGTCGGCAGACTTGTCGCCAGGTACAAACTCGATGAGAGGCATACCGTAAGTGTTGGGGAATAACTTCTTGATTTCATCCTGATCACCCACGCTTTGTGTCGGATCACCTTCCTTCACCTTAATGGCACCCTGCAGACCTTTAGGCAGCTTCGGCTGATAAAGAGCACGGGCCTTCTGCAAAAGACTCTTTTTCATTTTCTGTTCTTCTAATTAATTAATACGTCAGATTTGTTGCAAATTTACGTTTTTTCCTTGATATATGGAAAGAAAAGAGAAAGAAAAGTCTTTTTTAAAAGATTTTTTAGAACTTCTGCTTGCATTTCCGCAATTTTACTTATCTTTGGACTTGGATTTCAAGAAACTGTGTCGGGCAAGCTCCCATGGCCTATGCCCGCCTATCAACCAAAAAACAATTTCAAACCATGGCAAAGAAAAGAGATTTAAAGCAGACTATCAACTACGTTTGCAGCGATTTGTTCGCAGAGGGTGTAGCAGCATCACTGTATGGAACAGCTAACAACGAGGAAGCCGTCAACAACCTCCTCTCGTCCATCATCGTCACAAGGAACGACTTTGTGAAGCGCGTTTCTCATCCTGAGCCCGGCATGACGGCACGCGAGTATTACCGTCAGCTCATCTCTGACTTCAACCAGCGGATCAACGAGATTATCGACCAGATTGGAACTTTAGCATAAACATAGCGTCCGAATGATCATGAGAAAGTTCTGCCATTGGCTTTTATATAAGCAATTGGGCTGGAAAAAGAACGTTACCGTAGCACATCCGAACAAGTATATCATCTGCTTGGCGCCTCACACCAGCAACTGGGACTTCTTGATTGGGCAACTGTACATGCGCGCCGAAGGCATGCACACCAATTTCCTGATGAAGAAAGAGTGGTTCTTCTGGCCATTAGGCCCCATCTTTCGCCGCATGGGAGGCATCCCCGTGTTTCGCTCGAAGCACACCAGCATGACCGACCACTTGGCCGAAGAGGCGAAGACACGCCAACAATTCGGACTGTGCATCACACCCGAAGGCACACGATCACTCAATCCTGATTGGAAGAAAGGGTTTTATTTTATAGCCCTGAAGGCGCAAATTCCAATCTTGCTCTACGGAGTCGACTACGAGAAGAAACTCATTAATTGTACTGAAAGCATCATGCCGTCAGGAGATTTGGAGAAGGACATGCGCCATATTAAGCTCTACTTCAAAGACTTCAAAGGCAAGAAACCCGAAAATTTCTCCATCGGAGAAGTGTAAGCCGGGTACAAATTTGATTCTAATATGACTTTAGGAAAAGGCCTGCTTATTGGTTGTGCATGTCTGTTTGCGCTTTCGACAAGTGTCGTAGCGCAAAGCCTTACGCAGAAGGAAAAAGCGAATCGTTCGCTAAACGAGTATTTCCTCAATTATCATGCGAAAGGTTCTTGGTTTACACAACAGCCTCGAATGAAGAGTTTTTCGGTGGATGACCGCAACCAACTGGTTACGATCACCACCGACGAACACTTTGCCCAACAAGACTTCACCGACAAACAAGTGGGCCAGATCTACCGAAAAGTCAAGAAGGCTCTACCCAAGCCTTATAGCAAATACCGCATACAAATTGTCAGCAATGGAATGCTTGTGGAGGATTACGTACCCAGTCACAAGTCGAAACGCGACGGTTCGCAAGCCTTGTGGGGCAAGATCAATTATAACGGAAGGCCTTGGGTGGACAACGCATCACGCCCCATCAACATCACACACGGTCTTTATGACCGTCACATCAGTCTATGGGCCTCACACGGTAGGTATTACGACAACAAAAAAGGCTTTTGGAAATGGCAAAGGCCCAATCTTTTTGGCACCACAGAAGACCTGTTCACTCAAACCATCGTGGTGCCATTCCTCATTCCCATGCTCGAGAACGCAGGAGCTGTGGTGTTCACTCCACGTGAACGCGACTGGCAAACCGATGAGTATATCGTCGACAACGATGGTGGCCTCAACTCCTCTGACAGCCAATACAAGGAATATGCGGAAAACGGAAGTTGGCTAACAGCCCCACATGAAGGATTTAAGGCGCATAGCGGACACTATGTAGACCATGAGAATCCCTTCTTGGCTGGTACGGCTCGAATGATGAAAGCCAGCAAGAAAAGCGACAAGGCGTTCGTCAAATACCAGCCCCATTTCGCCAAAGAAGGCCGTTACGCCGTTTACGTAAGTTACCAATCCCTTCCCAATAGCGTTGACGACGCGCACTATACCGTGTTCCACAAAGGACAGGCTACCGAGTTTCGCGTAAACCAACAGATGGGAGGCGGCACATGGGTTTACCTCGGCACCTTCGATTTCGACAAGGGCGACAACGTGTACAACTGTGTCATGCTGACCAACCAAAGCCGCATGAAAGGCATCGTAACAGCCGATGCCGTGCGCTTTGGAGGCGGCATGGGCAACATTGAACGCGGTGGCGCCATCAGCCATTACCCCCGTTGCTTGGAGGGAGCACGCTATTATGCCCAGTGGGCGGGCGCCCCTTACACCACCTATGGTGCCCGAGGTGGCGACGACGACTATTCCGACGACATCAACACACGCTCGAAGATGACCAACTGGTTGGCGGGAGGGTCCGTCTTTGTGCCCACGGTCGACGGCAAGAAAGTACCCATCGAGCTGTCGTTGGCCATTCATAGCGACGCTGGTTATGCACCCAACGGCAAGGACATAGTTGGCTCACTGGCCATTGCCACCACCGATTTCAACGACGGGCGTCTGTCATCGGGTGTCAGCCGACAAGCGTCGAAGATATTTGCAGAACAACTTCTCTCAGGCATCACACGCGACATGACATTTGTGTACAAACGTTGGAACCGTCGTTACCTTTGGGACCGCAACTACTCAGAAACGCGCCTACCCGAAGTTCCATCAGCCATTATTGAGACCTTGTCGCACCAAAATTTCCCCGACATGGCTTTGGGTCAAGATCCCAATGTTAAGTTCACATTGGCGCGCTCGATGTACAAGACCATTGTGAGATACGTCAACAGCATGCATGGCCGCTCGACCATCATAGCGCCCTTGGCCCCTCGCAATGTGTCTGTTGAACTGACAGCGAAAAACCAAGTGCAACTGTCGTGGAGCGCTCAGCCCGACGAGCAAGAACCGACAGCCACCCCAACCTATTACATTATCTATACGGCTACCGGACACGGTGGATTCGATAACGGCACAAAAGTCAATGGCACCTCCGCCGTCATGACCATTGAGCCTGGCGAGACCTATCATTTCCGCGTTACGGCAGCCAACCGAGGCGGAGAGAGCTTCCCGTCTGAGACCGTATCAGCCTTCAGCTGTCCGAACGCACGCAAAACTATCCTTGTCATCAATGGTTTCCACCGATTGGCAACACCAGCTGTTGTCGACAACAACTACCAACAGGGATTCGACATCGACCGCGACCCAGGTGTGTCATACGGCCTCACCGCAGGTTGGAATGGACGTCAACAATGCTTCGACGTTTCGCGCATGGGGCACGAAGGCCCTGGCGGATTGGGATATGGCGGCGACGAACTTGCCGGCCATTTCATAGCAGGCAACGATTTCAATTACACCATTGCACATACCGACGCCATCGCCTCAGCCAAGCAATACAACGTTGTCAGTTGCAGTTCTGAGGCCATCGAAGCTGGCAAGGTAAAACTCGAGAAGTACCAAGCCGTCGACTTGATCTTGGGATTGGAGAAGTACGACCCCAACACCGTCAAGTACTATAAGTCGTTTCCTATGTCGATGCAGCGACGAATTGCCGCCTACACACAAGGCGGAGGACGCATCTTGGTGAGTGGCGCTTACGTTGGCGAGGACATGATGCAAGAGGACGACGCAGCATGGCTCAGCCGATTCATGAAGGCCAGCTATGGTGGAACCGTCAAAACCGACTCGCTGACAGGTGTGAACGGATTGGGCATGCAGTTTGATTTCTACCGAACGCTCAACCCATACCATTACGCAGCCACCCACACCAACGTGCTCAGCCCAGAGGGCAACGCCATCTGCGCCATGCAGTATAGCAGCGGCCAGTCGGCCGCCGCGGCCTACGCAGGCACCGATTACAAGGCTTTTGTCATGGGTTTCCCCTTCGAGTGCATCACCGACCGCACCACGCGCAACAAACTGATGCAAGGCATACTCAACTATATTTTACAGTAAACAAACAACATATCATATATCAAATCATTCTATCATGAAGATACAAGCCAACCATTCAGGCACCCGCAGCATAGAGGTGACCGAGAAACACCTGCAAACCATTGATAAGTACGCCCTTCTTCGCTACTTGATTGACAGCAATGGTATTATCGACGAGACAGTTCTCGACAAGCTGAAATTCAACGTCCGCTCGATGCTCGAGAGCGAGACGGGCAACGACAAGGATCTGTTGGACCTGTGCCTCGACGTTATTTACAATAACAACATGAAGGCTTTCGGTCTGCATCAGTTGGTGCTGCTCTATGTGAAATGGAAGGGTGAGCATGCTAACCAAGACGAAGTGGATCCACAAGAGGTGAGCGATTAAGGCATGCGCAACTATCAACTGACCGATTTCCTACCCACCACGAAGAAGGAATGTGAGCTAAGGGGGTGGGGCCAACTCGACGTCATCCTTTTCTCGGGCGACGCCTACGTTGACCACCCTTCGTTTGGCGCAGCTGTCATTGGACGCATGCTTGAGGCCAACGGCTACCGAGTGGCCATCGTTCCACAACCCGACTGGCATGGCGACTACCGCGACTTCAAGAAGTTGGGGCGGCCACGCTTGTTCTTTGCCGTTTCGCCAGGTGCCATGGACTCTATGGTCAACCGCTACACCGCCAACCGCCGGATGCGCCACGACGACGCCTACACTCCCGACGGTCGGCATGGCATGCGCCCCGACTATCCCTCGATCGTCTATTCCAAAATCCTAAAACAGTTGTTCCCCGATGTTCCTGTGGTGCTCGGAGGCATCGAAGCATCCCTACGCCGCCTCACCCACTACGACTATTGGGAAGACAAACTGAAGAAGTGCATCCTTTGTGAGAGTGGCGCAGACATTATTCTCTATGGCATGGGCGAGAAGAACACGCTTCAACTATGCCGGGAACTTGAGAATGGCCGTAGCATCAAAGATGTCAAGGACATTCCCCAAACGGTGTATCTCGCTAAGAAAGAAGATATTCCTGGCGGCATCACCGATACCGACATCGTGCTCCATTCGCATGAGGAATGTCTTCGCAACAAGAAGGCACAAGCCGAAAACTTTAGGCATATTGAAGAAGAAAGCAATAAGATGCACGCCCAACGACTCATTCAGGGTGTTGATCATCAGTTTGCCGTCGTCAATCCCCCCTATCCTCCCATGACCACCGAAGAGCTCGACGCCGCCTTCGACCTGCCTTACACACGCATGCCCCATCCCAAATACAAGGGCAAGACCATCCCAGCTTACGAGATGATTAAATTCTCCGTCAACCTGCATCGCGGTTGTTTTGGTGGTTGCGCCTTCTGCACCATATCGGCCCATCAAGGCAAGTTTGTGGTTTGCCGCTCCAAGGAAAGCATCTTGCGTGAGGTGAAACAGGTTATCGCCATGCCCGACTTCAAGGGTTATCTCTCCGACTTGGGCGGTCCGTCGGCCAACATGTACGGCATGCATGGACGCAACCCGAAAGCCTGCGAGCGTTGCCGCCGCCCTTCGTGCATCAATCCACAGATCTGCCCCAACCTCGTCACCGACCACTCTAAGCTGCTCGACATCTATCATGCTGTCGACGCCTTGCCAGGCATCAAAAAGAGTTTCATTGGAAGTGGCGTGCGTTACGACCTGTTGTTGCACAAGAGCAAGGACGAAAAATCGAACGAGGCCGCTCGCCAATACACGCGCGAGCTCATTACACGCCATGTGAGCGGACGCCTGAAAGTGGCCCCCGAGCACACCTCCGATCGCGTGCTTCGCCTAATGCGCAAGCCATCATTCAGTCAGTTTTACGACTTCAAGCGCATCTTCGACCGCATTAACCGCGAGGAGGGGCTCAACCAACAGATCATCCCCTACTTCATCAGTTCACACCCAGGATGCAAAGAGGAGGACATGGCCGAGCTGGCCGTGCTGACCAAGAACCTCGATTTTCACCTTGAACAGGTGCAGGACTTCACACCTACACCAATGACCGTGAGCACCGAGACGTGGTACACCGGCTACGATCCCTATACCCTGGAGCCTGTGTCGTCGGCCAAGACACCCCGCGAGAAGTTGGCCCAGCGCCAGTTCTTCTTCTGGTACAAGCCCGAGGAGCGTGCTTCCATTGAGCGCGAGTTGCGCCGCATTGGTCGGCCCGACCTCATCAGCAAGCTCTACGACGGCGTGCCTTACCATGGTCGTGCCCACTACGACCCCAAGGCCATTGGCAGTTCGCCGGAGCGAACCGACATGCGCGAAAAGAAACGCAAGTCGTTCAATCCCAACTTCCAGCCCCGTGGTTTTGGGAAGAAAACCAAGAAACGATAACGCCCCCGCGTCGTGATCGTTCAGGCTATTCTCAACACACGTCGTGATAGATAATTCCATTCTCAACAACAATACTCTGTTAATTCTAACGTAATCGTTTGAAAATGAGGGAGTTAATTAACGTAATATAACTAATAAAATTTGGTTAAGTGGCTGATTATCAGTAACTTTAT
>OBLI01001952.1_pt1 | contig 18666 bp, 21 predicted proteins | sample 1519701 | NCBI WGS metagenome assembly OBLI01 (sample SAMEA3663005, study PRJEB22513) | pig gut metagenome | biome: pig gut; feature: pig-associated habitat; material: faeces | place: France | collected 2012 | reverse complement strand
GCGGCAGAGCCGGCCGGGAGCAGCAGCCCGCCGACGGCCGAAAGCCCCAGCGCCTTGCAAAAATCCCGTCGCTTCATACGATGTCGTCCCCTTCCTCAGTTTTTTCTAGTATATCGCATCCCGGCATCAAAAATCAACGGGGCAGCTGCATTTTGCAGCCGCCCCGCGGTGTGTTATCATGAGATTCAGTCGAGGTGCTGGCAGTACTCGACGATGTGGCGGAACATCTGTTCCACAGCCGGAGCCATGGCGGTGGGCCGCTGAACGGCCAGACCGACCACGCGGTCTTCTTCCGGCTGGATGGGGTAGATCTTGACCCCGGCCGTGCACTTGCGCAGCAGCATCCGGGGCATGATGGAGATGCCCAGACCGGCTTCCACCATCGCGATGTTGGACTGGTCGTCGATGACGTGGCAGCGGCGCTCAGTGGCGATGGAATATTTCTTGAGGAACTGGCGCATCTCGGCGTCGGTGGCATCCCACTGGACGACGAAGTTCTGGCCGTTCATCAGCTCCGGCGTCATCACGCCGCGGGGCGGTTCGGGCCAGTCCATGGGGGTGATGCAGAGCAGTGGCTCACGGAACAGCTCGGTGAGGGTGAACTCCTCCCGACAGTTGTTGGAGAGGAAGGCCATGTCCACCTGCCCGGTGCGCAGCCACTCCTTCACGTCGTCGTAGGTGCCCTGATAGACCTCGACCTCGATCTGCGGGAACTGGGCCATGAAGCCCTTGAGGATGTCGGGCAGCAGCCCGGCACAGACGGAGTTGAAAGCGCCCAGCTTCACTTTGCCCTTCTCCAGACCGTTCAGCCGTGCGATGCTCTGCTGCAGGGCCTCGTCGCTGTTCAGGACGGCCCGGATGGACGGATAGAGCGAGGCGCCGTAGCTGGTCATGGTGACGCCGTTCTTGCCGCGGTTGAATAAGGTAAAGCCCAGCTCAGCCTCCATCACCGCAATGGCGTGGCTGATGGCAGACGGGGTCAGGTGCAGCTGCTGGGCGGCTTTGTTAAAGCTGCCCTGCCGCGCGACTGCGTCGAAAATTTCATAGGAAAACAGCGTCATATCCCATGCCTCCTTCCGTTTTCTCGTTCGGAGACGCTTCATTCTCTGTGAATCTTTTTCATCTTTGATTTGAGACAGTTCAATTATCTTCTTGATTGTACTATTCCGGGCTCGTTCTGTCAAGCATTTTCGGGCCGATTTCTGGGCACGGCAGGCGGATTTTGTCAAATCGGATGCAGGGTTTGGAGAAGAGAGATCGTATAAAACAAAAGAACGAAAAAGACACGGTACAAACGATCGAAATGAGGGAAATGGAATGGAAACACTTCAGACACAGACCCGGCCGGGCCTGAGCGGAACGGAGCTCAAGCTCGCTGCCTGCATCACCATGCTCATCGACCACATCGGGGCCTCCTGCATCGAGGCGACCTATGGGGTCGCATACCGGACGCCGCCGCAGATCCTGCAACTGGATCGGGTGCTGCGGCTCATCGGGCGGCGGGCCTTTCCCATCTTCTGCTTCCTGCTCGTGGAAGGCTTCCTCCACACCCACGATGTGAAAAAGTACATCGGGCGGCTGTTCCTGTTTGGGTTTCTCAGCGAGGTACCCTTTGACATGGCTTTCTTCAAGACGCCGTTCCATTGGGGCAATCAGAACGTGTACTGGACGCTGGCGCTGGGCGTGCTGGCCATGGCGCTGCTGCAAAAATCCGAGGATGCCGACGGCAATGCGGCCTGGACAGGCTGTCTCGCAGCGCTGGCCTGCGCAGTGGTGGCCCAGCTGGCGGGGACAGACTATGGGGCCATTGGCGTCGCGCTCATCGTGGCGATGTACCTGACCCGGAACGACCGGAGGTATCAGTGCATCATCGGCGCGGGGATGATGCTGTTTGAGATCACGGCCCCGCTGGCGTTCGTGCTGCTCTGGTTCTACAACGGTGAGCGCGGCCGCTGCCCGCAGTGGGCCAAATGGGCGTTCTACGGGTTCTATCCCGTGCACCTGACGCTGCTGGCGCTGGTGACGAATCTGCTCCTGGCATGAAAAAACAGCCGCCCCGGAAGCCCCGGAGCGGCTGCTTTTTTGTGCCCGACAATGGAAAAAGCCCGATGAACTCAAAGGATCATCGAGCTTTTTCTTGGCGGAGTAGGAGGGATTTGAACCCTCGCGCCGTTGTTTAGACGACCTACGCCCTTAGCAGGGGAGAGAAAAGACAACACTTTTTGACGACATACCGCTACAAAAAGGAGTGTTGTTGTAATGCTTTGGTCGTTCCCCATTTTCACAGATGGCCGCTCCGATGGTCATTGCGCCCCAGGGATTCAGTCTGAAAAATACGATTGTTTTCGACATGTCCCGCTATATTGTGCCTCTTTTAGCGCTTTTCGGCAATTATTCGTTACATTCTTTTTTAAGACATTAGATGCGAAAGGATGTGCTGCACGATGATTGCTGATGCAAAAATGTCGAATGCGATTTGTTTGGATGATGTGCTGCGTCCGATGGGAATCACAAGGACGTTGAAGGCGTATCGGATTCTACGGGAGTGCCTTTTGCTGATCCTTGAGAAAGAGGACCGATTGGAAGCAGTCCAAAAAGAGATCTATGAGCCGGTTGCGGAAGCGCATGTTTGTGACTGGACGGCGATTCAAAGTGCAGTACGGAGGGCAGCACAGACGGCATGGAACCGGAATCCGGAATATTTGGAGCAAATGGCCGGATATGCGCTGGACGGAGCACCTTCCGCCGCTCAATTTCTGGAGATGTTATACAATCGCATCGTTAGAGTGTGAATCATTCCAGCTTGTTTACAGCATTCAGCTTTTCTTCAAGCGGAATGTGAGTGTAGCCGAGAGTTACAGCATAATCGGTGTGCCCCAGAAGCTCTTTGATGATTGCGGGGGCAACCCCCTCGACAGCCAGCAGCGTCGCCGCCGTATGACGCAGACAGTACGGTGTGACATCCTTCAAGCCGGTGCGTTCGCACATGGTGTGCCACTCGTCGTAAAAGGATTTTTCATCCACCTCGCAAAGACGCTTTGTGCCGGCCTTATAGGCCTCGCGTACAAGCGGCATGATCTTGTCGCAGAAGATGATCTGGCGGGCTTTGCCCGCTTCGGTCTTGATTCCGCCGGTGCAGTACTGTTCGCCCAGGTGAACATTGCTCTTCTTGATGGTCAGCATCTCGCCCGTGCGCATTCCGGTGTAGGCCATGATGAGCCAATAGCGGCTGAACTCGTGCCCGGCCTCGTAGTCCTGCCAGATCCGATGGATCTCATCCGTGGTCAGGGCGGTTCGTGCGCTGGCCGTCAGGGGCGGCAGCGCGAAACAAAGCACACTGGTCAATCTCAAGGGCTATATCGACAACATTGACCTGATCGTCAACGGCTTTTGCGACGATCTTCGCGAATGCGCCCAGGTATATTGGCTGGTCTCCAACTACGGCGGGATGAGTGCAAACGACCTCCGCAGTTTCATGCGGCAGCTGCGGCTCAACCACATCGCCAACGTGGACAACGCTGGCAAAAACGACTCCGTGCAGCCCTACACGCAGGAGATCCCGACGCAGGCGCGGGAGACCCTGTTGCAACGGCTGCACAGTTCCATGTATGAGGATTTCGGCGGTCTGGACGTGCATTGCGTGAGCGCAGACAGCACCAACGACCATCTGGAAGCCGCCTATCAGCCGCTAGATGAGAACGCCCGCGACTTTGAGCAGCAGATCACCAAGTTTGTGCGTCAGGTGCTCAAGATCGCCGGTCTGCCGGATGCAAAGCCGCAGTACACCCATGTGCGCATCTCCAACACCAAGGAGCAGGTGGATATGGTGCTTTCTGAGGCCGCCATCATCGGCGATGAAATGGCCATCGACCTGCTGCCCAACCTGACCCCGGAACAGAAACAGCAGACCAAGGCCTCGCTGATGGCAGAGAGCGCAACGCGGGAGGCCGTGGATGACATTGACGATGCCCTCGGACGCAAATTCGCAGCGGGTCTGAACGATGAATGAGACTGATTACTCCACCCGGCAGCTGAACAGGCTGCGCCACCGCATTTTGCGGGTGTATGGCACCGCCCGGCGGGAAATGACCGAGCAGCTGACCGAGTTTCTGGAGCACTACCAGAAGCTGGACGCCTACAAGCGGCAGCAGTTGGAAGCCGGGAAGATCACCGAGAGCGACTATCGTACATGGCTGCGGAATCAGGTGTTTCAGTCTGAGATGATGCACCAGAAGCTGGACAACATCACCCAGACCTGCACCACAGCCCAGCAGACAGCGTACAAGCTGGCGCGGGATGAGCAATACGACCTGTTTGCCTTTGGTGCCAACTACGCCTTCTACGAGATGGAACAGGCCGCAGGCACGGCGTTCAACCTGACCTTATACAACACCGAAGCAGTCAAGCGGCTGCTGAAAGAAAACCCCAGGCTGGTGCCCAACAAGCGCATCAAGAGCGAGAGCAACCGCACCTATGACGCGCGGGTGTTCAACCGATACGTCACACAGGGCATCATTCAGGGCAAGAGCGTCCATGACATTGCGGTGCAGGCTGTGCAGGGCATGGCAGACACTGAGGTGCACTGGGCGATGAACAACGCCATCACAGCCCTTACAGGCGCACAGAACGCCGGAGCCTTGCAGCAGATGCGCAATGCAAAAGAGTGCGGCATCGAGGTGCAGAAGCGCTGGAACAGCACTCTGGACTACCGCACCCGCGAAATGCACCGGCTGCTGGATCAGGAGACTGCCGACCTCGATGAACCGTTCGAGGTCGAAGGCTACGAGATCCAGTACCCCGGCGACCCCAACGCGGCACCGGAGATGGTCTATCACTGCCGGTGCAAGCTGACCTCTTTCCTGCCCAGGTATCCGCGCCGCAGCGCTTCCCGCCGGGATAACACCACCGGCGAGGTCGTGCCGGAGCAGAGCTATGCAGAGTGGTACGAGGGGAAGAAACAGCAATACAGTGATGGGCTGAACGGCGTTGTTATTCCGACCGAAGAATCGGTTGACAGGATTCCGCGAATAAAACTGGATGGAATGACCGATGTGCAATCTGCATCTCTTCAAAACGCGCACAAGTCTGTTCTGCAAACGGTCCTGGATTCCAAAACGCCGGATCATGAAGCAGGCTGCTTTATTCTGGATGATTACACCGGCACAACTCCATTCATAAGCAAGAATCAAGGGAATATTGATTTTCCTGAAACTCCGATTAACGCGATTGGCACGATTCACAGCCACCCAACGGGTTATATGTTCTCATTAAGAGACGTCACCACCTTTGCAAGTGATGGCGATTTGAGTATAATGACAGTAGTCGGAAACAACGGTAAGGTCTACGCTTTCCAAAAAACGGACTTGTTTGATGTTTCCGGGTATATCGGGTATTTGAAGGAGAAAATCAGTCTTTATCCGGATTTTCAGGACTCAATCGACAAATATGTTGCATTTATGGAGGATGTTCTCAATGGAGCAAAAGAATACGGATTCAACTACAATGCTTACTGAGCTTGCATCTGCTGCAAAGCCATACACAAAAGAAGAACTCCGGACATATGATGGAGAAGAAGATGTTGACCGGTTGCTTGCGACAATGGCAAAATACGCACTGGAACACCCAAACCCGAAACTGAAAGACAAACACAATTGACCTTCAAACCACGATGCACACGCACCGTGGTTTTTGTTTACCCAAAAACAGAAAGGAAAGCATCATGAAAAAGATTCTTCTTGCCCTTGCACTGGTCGCATCTATCCTGCTGTGCGGCTGTTCGGAGGCCGCAAAGGCCAATGCCAACATCTCCAAGCAGGCGGACTATTTCGAGAGTGAACGCAAGATCACCGTCTACAACGCCCGCACCGATAAAGTCATTCTGGAAGCCGAGGGCTATATGTCCATCTCCAATAACTCGAACAACGAGCTGGTCTGCACGGTAAAAATTGGCCAGGACACCTACCGCAAGAACTACATCTATCTGAACGACTACACCATGTATGTGGTCGAAGATATCACCGGCACCCACACGGACCCGTACCACTACAAGCTCTATTTCCACACCGACATTCTGCCCAGCGTCGAGGTAAAATCGTGAATTTCAAGTACGACATCAAGTTCGAAGACAACACCCCGCAGTTGCACGAAGCGCTGGAAGCGTGGGTGGAAAGAGTGCTGACCATCTGGGGCATGAAGGTGCAGGACTACGCCCAGCTGCTTGTACCTACAGGCACGGCAGACAGCACCGGCATAGAGGGCTACGTGGGCGGCGCGCTCAAGCAGAGCCTGACCTACATCACGGATGCGGCCAGTAAGACCGTTACCGTGGGCTCCGCTCTGCTGTATGCGCTCTATGTGGAGCTGGGCACCGGCATCTTTGCCGAGAAGGGCGATGGACGCAAAACGCCATGGGTCTGGAAGGACCAGAACGGCAAATATCACTTCACCCGCGGTATGGCACCCCGCCCCTTCCTGCGCCCGGCGGTGGAGGATCATATCAAAGAACTGCAAGAGATTGCAGTTCGAGAAGCACAGGATGGCTAAAACTCAATATTCAGCGGTTGGCGCACAGCGTCAGCCGCTTTTTTATGCCGCTATAGCTCAATCTGGCAGAGCCGCCGTCTTGTAATCGGCAGGTCGTAGGTTCAAATCCTACTGGCGGCACCACACCGGCAGCACGTCCGGCAAAACAACCTGATCGCCAAGCATGGCAGCCCAAGCAAGGGCAGAAAGGACACACACATGGCACTCAAAAGAGCAGATATCCGCAAGATTCTGGAAAACGCCGAAACCTCCAACGATGACAAGGCAAAAGCCATTCTGGACGCCTTGCACGAGGAGACCGATGCCCTCCGGGACGAGCTGGATACCGAGAAAAACGCCCGCGTTGCAGCGGAAAAGGAACGGGACGCAGCCAACAGCGGTAAGCAGACCGCAGAACAGGCGCTGACCGACTATAAGGCCCAGCAGACCGCAAAGGAATCCAGAGCCGCAAAGGAATCCAAGTTCCGGGAGCAGCTCAAGGCCGCAGGTGTGCTGGAAAAGTACTTTGACCGCATCGTGCGCTTGTCTGGCGAGGACATCGACAAGATGGAACTGGACAGCAAGGGCAACGTGAAGAACGCGGACAAGCTGGCTGAGAGCCTAAAAAACGACTGGAGCGATTATGTGGGCAGCACCACCACCAAGGGCGCACTGGTGGACAACCCGCCCGCAAACACCGGCTCCAAAATGACCAAAGACCAGATTTTTGCAATCAAGGACGCAGGCGAACGCCAGGCCGCGATTGCAGCAAATGCCGACCTGTTTACAGGCGGCGGAAAGGAATAACCTATGGCAGCAAAAGCAAATCTGACCACCACCACCGAGATCACCGTCAACCCCAGGGAAATCGACTTCGTGACCCGTTTCCAGCGCAACTGGGATCATCTGCGGGAGATCATGGGCATTATGCGCCCCATCCGTATGCAGCCCGGCACTGTGCTGAAGAGCAAGTATGCACAGGGTACCCTGCAGAGCGGCACCGTGGCAGAGGGCGAGGAGATCCCCTACAGCCAGTACACCGTCAAGGAGAAGGATTACGGCAAGATCACCATCGAGAAGTACGCCAAGGCCGTCTCCCTGGAAGCGATCCAGAACTATGGCTACGACGTCGCTGTGCAGAAGACCGACGACGAGTTCCTGTACGACCTGACCGCGAAGGTGACCGACAAGTTCTACAAGTACCTGAACACCGGCAGCCTGAAGGGCACCCCCAAGACCTTCCAGATGGCGCTGGCGCTGGCAAAGGGCAGCGTGGAGAACAAGTTCAAGAACATGCACCGCACCGTCACCGGCGTGGTGGGCTTCGTGAACGTCATGGATGTGGCCGAGTATCTGGGCACCGCAAACATCACCATCCAGAACCAGTACGGCTTCCAGTACATCAAGGACTTCATGGGCTACAACACCATTTTCCTGCTGTCTGACGGCGAGATCGCGAAGGGAAAGGTCATTGCAACCCCCGTTGACAACATCGTGATGTACTACGTTGACCCCTCCGACAGTGACTACGCAAAGGCCGGTCTGGTGTACACCACCGCAGGCGAGGCCAGCAACCTGATCGGCTTCCACACCCAGGGCAACTACACCACCGCCGTCTCAGAGAGCTTCGCCATCACCGGCGTGACCCTGTTCGCGGAGTATCTGGACGGCATCTCTGTCCAGACTATCACACCGGGTGCGTAAGAGGTGATCTCCTATGACCGTTCCTGAACTGTGCAGGCATCTGCATAATTACTTCGACGCCCGCGACGACCCCGTCGCCGGGCAGTTCACTTTTACACCAGATACCATCCCTTCCGGGGTGGTGCATGGGCAGTATTTTCTGGTGTGCGGGTCCATCTTCAACGACGGCATCCACAAGGCCGGAGACGGAGACCTGACCGCCGAGACCTTCACCGGCACGGTGCAGCCCATGCGGGTGCCGCCGGATGTCGTGGCGCTTGCCCAGAAGATCACCGACTACGATGCAGCCACCCCAGGTGGCGGGCGCTATGTTTCCCAGTCCTTCAACGGCTGGTCCGGCACCATGGCCACCGGCTCCGACGGCCTGCCCGCAGACGGCCTGACCCGCTACCGCCGGGAGATCAACCAATGGAGGAAACTGTAATGCCTGTAAACGATTTCACCAAGTTCACCGTGATGGAGAATTTTACAAAAAAGTTCTGCTTCATGGTCAAGAAGCTGGTATCGGACGGCCTGTTTGGCTCTACCACCACATGGGAGGACGGCATGGAGTTCCTCGCAATCGAGCGGCACGACCAGACCATTGAAGCGCAACAGGCAGAGCAGCAGGGCACGGCGTCCACCTACTCCCTCTATGTGGACAAGGGCATCAAGCTGGCCCCCTTCGACTGCATCAAGCGGCTGGAGGACGGCCAGACCTATGAGGTAACCACCGCGAGCAGCGACAGGATTTCCCCCGCCGAAAGCGGGATGAACCTTGCCGTTGTGCAGTGCAAAAAGGTGGTGCTTTCCTGATGGGCGCAGAAGAAGCCATTACCACGGCGCTGAACAGCTTTTTTATGCTGTTCGATGTTCCTGTATACCCGGAGGATTTCGTGCCGCCGGGCGCTTCTCTACCCTATATCACGGTGCGGCCGGTCATCCCCAAAGGTTTTGACGAGAGCAGCACCTTCCATGCGCGGCTGTGGTATCCGGTGGACGGCGGCAAACTCCCCATCATTCGCAAGACCGATGAACTCCGCGCGGCCCTTGGCGATGGACTGACCATCGAGTGCGAGGGCGGCGCGGTCCTTTTGTGCGCAGGCAGTCCGTGGGCGCAGCCAATGGACAACCCACCGGAAAAATACCTGTGCACATACCTTAACTTTGACGTCACATCCTTCGTGGTGTGAGAAAGGATGAACTATGAACAAAATGTTCACGCCCGTTTCGGCAGATGAGTTCAAGAAGCTTCAGTTTCAGGCGGGTGCCCTGCTGAAGACCTTTGACCCCGCCGGGACAAAAGCAATCGCTGCCGAAGACCGCATCTGCCTGACTTCCGGCGGCATCACCATCACCTGCAAGCCCAACACCGTGGATTTCGGCGAGGACATCGACGAAGTACCCGAAAATACCTGGCAGCTCAAGCATATCAAGAGCTGGGATTGCGGCCTGTCTACCACCTGCCTGACCGTCAGTGCAGACACCATTAAGCTGAACCTCGGCGCGGCAGACGTTGAAGCAAACAAGATCACGGTGCGCGAGGACTACAAGGAAGAGGATTTTCAGGATGTTTGGTGGTATGGCCAGCTGATCGGCGGCGGATACGCAGCCTGCAAGCTGTCGAAGGCTGCCAGCGACGGCGGCTTGGAACTCAAGACCAGCAAGGACGGCAAGGGCAATCTGTCCCTGAGCCTGAAGGGACACTATGATATCGCCGACACCAGCAAGGTACCGATGGAATTTTATGTGAAGACGACCGGAGGCGACGTATGATCCTGACCATCAATCTGGACCCTGTGGAGTCCATCCCCAAGCTGTATGACGCCATCGACAGCATCACCCGCATGGTGATGGATGCCAAGGACAATGTTGACAACCCGGAGATCAAAGCGGCCCGTCAGGCCATCGTGGACAACGCCATGAAGCTGCTGGGCGCACCGGTCGAGCCCCAGGCGGAGAAGAAAAAGCTCACCCCGCGTGAGTTTGCCCTTGCCGCGCTGGATTTTGCCAAGCCGCTGATGAAGCTGGACCCGAAGCGCACGGTGGATGCACTGCACCAGCTGTACACGCTGGAAGAGGGCGAATCGGACAACATCATGAAAGCTCTGGACGCTCTGGTGCAGACCCTGATGCAGCCCGATGTGCTGGGTTTTACCAAATCGCTCGGCATGTTGAACGCGACCGATTTTGGGTTCTGATCGGCCGGGCGAGCCTCGAACATCTGCGGGCCTATGGCCTGCGGTATTTCAACAATTATGCAGTGTATCTGCTCAAAGAGGACTACAAACAAAACGCTTACCGCGACTATATGTCCTCGCTGATCCGCCTTTGCGCGAAAGGGGTCGGCGTCGAGGTGGAAACCACCTATTCCGACATCGTGGCCGAGGTGGATCCTCCGAGGACGACCCGGCGCGAGACCACGCTGGCCGAAGCGGAGGCGTTCTGGGAGCAGGCATTGGAAGACAGCCGCCGCATGGTGGAAGAGAACGGAGGTGAGGGACCCTGAATCTTTTTAATTTGATGGCAACGCTGGGCCTGGACACCTCGGCCTATGAGCAGGGCGTGAACAACGTCCAGCGCGACACCAAGCAAACGGTCGTCCAGCTGTCCACGGAGTACAGCAAGGCAGCCAAGAGCGTTGCAGAGCTGACCCGGAAATACAACGAATCCGCCGCGAAGACAGGGAAAAGCTCGACGGAGACCAGGGAGCTGAGGTCCCAGCTCTCTGCCGCCGAGGCCCGGCTCAAGACCACCGCGAATGCGCTCAAGGCGGCCAATAACGGGATGACCACCTTCGGCCAGAAAACGGACGAAGCAGCATCCAAGCAGAAAAATCTTGCGGAATCGCTGGCGGGTTCCGTCGCAAAGGCGCAGCTCCTCACCAACGTGATCACGTCTGTGGGGTCCAAGCTGAAAGGCTTTGCAGAAAAAGCCGTCTCCACCGGCATTGAGTACAACGCCCAGATTGAGACCTACCGCACCGCCCTGACCAACATGCTGGGCAGCGCCGAAGCGGCCAATCAGGCGTTGGAAAAAATGAAGCAGGACGCGGCACGGACGCCGTTCGACACCGAATCCATCGTCAAGGCAAACCAGTATCTGATCGGTGCGGGAGAGAATGCAGCCTATGCCCGCAAGACCATCCTTGCGCTGGGCGACGCTGTTTCTGCCACCGGAGGCGGTTCGGACGAGCTGAACCGCATGGCGCAGAACTTGCAGCAGATCGCTAACGTGGGCAAGGCGTCTAGCGTGGACATCAAGCAGTTCGCCTTTGCAGGCATCAACATCTATCAGGTTCTGGCTGACTACACCGGCAAATCGGTGAAGGACGTGCAGAGCATGACCATCACCTATGATGTCCTGACCAAAGCCCTTCAGGCCGCTGCCGAAGAGGGCGGGCGTTACTACAACAGCATGAACACCCAGAGCCAGACCCTGACAGGCCGTCTGTCCACCCTGAAGGACAACGCCACCCAGCTGGCCGGTGCTCTGACGGAAGACCTGTCCGACGCCTACGGAAAACTCATCACGAAGGAAAATGAGCTGGCCGTCGCCATGAAGGATGGCTGGGAGACGGACGGATTCGATGGGATGATGGAAGCAGCCGCAGAGGCCATCCCACAGCTGGAAGGGGTGGCAAATGCAGCCGTCTGGCTGAAGGAAAACGGCTCCAAGCTGGTCCCGATCCTCACAACGCTGACCGGTTCCTTCGTCGCCATGAAAGTGGCGGCAGGCGCGGTGGGACTTCTGGCGGGTGCCTTTGTCACAGCTTATACGACCAGTGAAGATTTCCGTGACATCGTAAACGGTGCAGTCAGTGACGTCTGGTCGTTCTGTGCCCCCGTCTTCAACAAATTGCTGGATGGACTGGCAAAGATCCAGAATGGTTTCAACCATGCCGCTTCGGCTACAAAGCGCTTTTGGAATGCGCAAGGCGGAAGCACGACCGACGAGGACGGCTTCGGCGGGAGCGACGGCGGAACAATTCCGGGCGGGAGATTTTCAGCCGGGCACGGCGCGGGCCGAAGCGACGTGAAGGTGCCGGAAGACGTCCAGCCGGAAACTGTAGATTCCGACATTCCGTCCGGCAGCGGCGGCGACGGAGGCACGGACAAGGACAAGAACAAGACCGTAACCAAGACCGTCCTCTCCGCCCTGACCGACGCGGCCACGTCCTACTCCTCCAACGAGTACGGGCAGATCACGACGTCCGTTACCGAATTGACCGAGAAAATCAAAGACAGCAAGGGGAAGATCTACGACCAGCTGACCCGCACCACCACCGAGTCCGGCAAGGAGCTGGTGAACGGCGTGGTGAAGAACTACAAGCTGGTCACCAAAGAAGTCACAGACGAGAACGGCAAGGTCACCACCACGACCCAGAAGACCTATGAGGACGCCTCGAAGTCGCTGGTCTCGACCCTGACGCAGACCGCGCAGACGCTGAAGAACGGCGTTTCTACGACCATCGAGTCGGTGACGAAGAAATACCAGGACAACTCCGAGCACATCGAACAGACGGCCACCGAGACCGGTACCCGCATCGTCAACGGGGCGCTGGAGACCTACACGAAGGTTAAGACCCTGATGGACGGCGTGGAGACCGACAGCAAGGAGACCTCGCAGGCCGTCGTGAGCCAGTACGACACCCTGAACAGCAACTACGGCGCTGCCACCGAAAGGGTGGCCCAGCTGCGGGCTGCTTACAACGAGTCCGCAGCCAGCACCGGGGAGTTCTCGGAACAGACACTGCGGATCGGTTATCTGCTCACAGAAGAAGAGGAAAAGCTCGACGCTGCAAGCAAGGCGTTAAAGGAATACCAGAAGAACAACAACCGCGCGAACGCCCAGGCAAATAAGCTCAAAAACCTTATCAGTGAGTCCAATGCGGCGTTTTCGGATTTTGGCAGCTCTCTGACCAGCCTGGGCGAGTTCTTCGACAGCGAGGTATTGCAGAACGCCGGTGACTTTTTCACAATCATCACCAACGGCGTGTCGCAGGCCCTCAATTTTGCCACAAGCGTTGAAACGCTGGTCACGACGCTGCAGACCATGAAGACCGCCATCGAGGCCGTCAATGCAACCGGTGGCATCTCCAGTGTGGTCTCCGGCATCGGCAAGCTCATCGGGGCAGGCGGTGCAACGGTTGCTGCGGGAACTGCCGGGGTTGCAACGGCCGGAGCCGCAGGAACGGCAGGAGCTGCAACGGCCGGAACTGGGGTGGCCGCACTTGGTCTGTCCATCCCCCAGATCGGCCTCATCGTGGCAGGAGTGCTGGCGGTGGGTGCTGTGGGCTACGGCATCTACAAGTGGGCCACAAAGGACAAGGACCAGACCGAGAAAAAGGCCAGCTCCAGCTCAAAGCTGTCCTACAAGGACATTCAGGACGCCTACTGGTACGGCAACGAGCGGGCCTTTGCGGGCTACGACTACCGCACAGACCCTTACACCTTCCGCCAGCAGCCCTCGATGAGCGACTACCAGAACAAGATGCAGGCCGAGCTTGCCCGCATCGGTGAGTTCGTGGAAAAGTATCTGCCGGAAACCGGCAAGGGCGTCGTCGCTCTGGACGGCGAAGAGGTGGCCCGCATCATCACACCGAGCGTCAACGCAAATCTGGGCCAGCTGGCCGTTTTGAGCGGAAGGGGGAACTGAAACAATGTACGAGATCTACGGATATCCCTACGGCAACCCGGACGCGGAGCTGCTCATCTATCAGCCGGGCAACAAAAACGGCACGGTCCTCAGCCCGAAACTGACCCGCGAAGTCAGCAAGGGCGGGAGCCTGACCTTCACCATGACCCGTGAACATCCGATGTACGAGATGCTGCAAAAGATGTCCACGGTGGTCGTGGTGAAGCAGGACGGAAAGGAGACCTGGCGCGGGCGCATCTTCAGCCATGAGGCGGACTGGTACAACAACCGGGCCGTCTACTGCGAGGGTGCGCTCTCGTTTTTCAACGATTCCTGCGTGACGCCGTTCAACTATGAGGGGACCCTGAAGGAGTTCCTTCAGCACCTCATCGACGTGCACAACGCGCAGGTTGGCCAGAAGATGAAGATGTTCGAGCTGGGCACTGTGACGGCAGCCCTGGGCGATCAGGTGGTCCACTTCGGCGACGCAGACCAGTACGGCGTGGGCGAGGATTACGGCAAGTGCTGGGACATCATCGACAAGCTGGTGCTCAAGGTCTTCGGCGGGTACGCCTACTGCACGTTTGACGCAGCGACGGGTTACAATGTCCTGAACTATTGCGACCAGGCAGTGGAAGAAAAGCGGGTGACGGCCCAAAAGATCGAGTACGGCGTCAACCTGCTCGACCTGACCGAAAAGACCGACACGAACGGCTTATACACCCGCATCTATCCGGTGGGCAACAAGCACACCGTGAAGGAGACCAGGTGGAAGTATAAGTTCAAGTGGCTCCCCGGCGGGCTGGGAAAATACACGGATGAGCACGAGGAGCGCTACGGCATCATGGATACCGACTCTGCGACCATCCAGAAATATCTGCCGCCGTCCGGATACCGGTACGATTTGGAGGACGGCTACATCGAGAACACCGACGCCGCCAAAAAGTTCGGCGTCATTGCGCGCATCGTGGAGTTCGACACCGACAGCGCCAACGATACCTTTGCCGCCGGTGTGCAGGCGCTTCAGCAGAACCATCTGATGGTCACGAGCTACACCATCAAGGCCGTGGACCTTGTGGATGCAGGCGAGGCCACCGAGCGCCTGACCTTTGCCTGCTATGCCCACATCCTGAGCGCGCCGCACAGCGTCGATGCCATTATGCTCTGCTCCAAGCTGACCGAACCGCTCGACCATCCGGAAAAGAAAGAGTACAGCTTCGGCATGACCCGCCGCACCCTGACCGACCGGCATGTGGAAAACCTCGGCAAGACGAACCTGCTGGATGAGAGCAGCGCCGCCTCAGAAAAGTACTCCGAGAATCTGCTGAATCAGCTCTTTGCCTATAAGCGCGACACCAATGCAAAGCTGGGGGATATCTCTTCGGACCTGACTGCCGCCGTCAAGAAAATGGGCGATTTACAGAATCAGATCGACGACAACATCACGTCGTGGTTCTACGAGGGCGTCCCCACTGCATCCAACGCGCCCGCGAAGGACTGGACCACCGACACGGCCAAAAAACAGCACGTCGGCGATCTGTACTATGACAAAAAAACAGGTCTGGGCTACCGCTGGGTCGCAGATGGCAGCGCGTACAGATGGACTCTCATCCGCGATACCGGAGTTGCAAAAGCTCTGGCCGACGCTGCGGCAGCACAGAGCGCAGCGGACAGCAAGGTACGCTGTTTTGTATCAACGCCAACGCCGCCTTATGACCGGGGCGACATCTGGATGCAGGGGGACAGCGGCGATATCCTGCGGTGCCAGACCTTCAAGTATGCGGGCGAATCCTTTGCTGCCGCCGACTGGGTAAAGGCTTCAAAGTACACAGACGATACGTTGGCGAAAACCGTAGAGGGCAATCTGGCAGAGGCCACCAAGAAGATTTCCAGTCTGCAAACGCAGATGGACGGCAAGGTGGAGACGTGGTATTACAACGGCGAACCGACCACTTCGAATGCACCCGCCAGCAGCTGGAAGGATGACGCCGCCCGGAAGCAGCACATTGGTGATTTGTATTACAACCTGTCCAATGGCCGCTGTTATCACTGGACACAGAACGGCAGCGGTTGGCGTTGGGAACTGGTCCGTGATTCGGATATTCAGGAAGCTCTGACCGCTGCGGCCAGAGCGCAGTCGTCGGCAGACGGAAAAGTCCGATGTTTCACAAACACTCCGTATCCGCCTTACGACGTGGGCGATCTGTGGGTGCAGGGGTCTACAGGCGACATTATGCGGTGCCAGACCAACCGCGTCAGCGGCAGCTACAATGCAGGCGACTGGGTGCGGGCTTCCAAGTATACGGACGACACCGCCGCCAACGCAGCCCAAAACACCGCAAACCAGGCAAAAAAAGATGCCGCAGAAGCCGCCAAGACCGCAACGAACTTTCTGGAGTTCAACCAGACCGACGGCCTGATCGTCCGGCATGAGTCCCTGCCCGGCAAGCGGGTGCAGATCACCAACGACGGTGTAAAAGTCCTCAACAATTCCAGCATGGTCAACATCAAATCGGACAGCATCTCCATCACCGACGGCAACGGAAGCTGCACCATCAATTCCGGTCAAATCACATTTCATGGAATCCGAAATACCAAAATTGCCGATATCACCGATGCAGGCACCCAGTCGTACGGCGGCGTTTGGTTTGGGTTCGATCTGAGCAATTATTCGTCGATCATATTGACCTATGAAAGCTACGCAGACGACTCTTGGTGGAGTCGCGACGGTGCAACTGGATATGTTTCTGCAGTCCTCCCTGTCAATGGGGAAACATTCACCATTGTAATGCCCTGGAACACACCGCATTTCCGAAATGTTAGGGTTCAAAAAAATGGGATTCAGTTCAGTGGAGGAAAACAGAGAACTTCAAATTATAATCTGGGCCTTATTAAATCATTCGATCTCGAAACGCCGTGGACGGCAGGCTGGAAAGCAAATAATTGCGTCTGTGTTCCAAAGTCAATTTATGGTCTGATGTGAGGTGAGATGAGAAAAATGCAGCGAAAAGGTTGGAGATTCTGCGCAAAAGTGTGTTCGGATGGGAGGCTGTATGCTGGCTGTTGGGCAATCGACGAAATCGTCCCCAAGGAGCGCCTGGAACAGTATTATATTGCAGCGGAAGTTCCCGATAACATTGGTGACGGGCACAACTATATCTGGGATGGAGAGAACCTGACTTACAGCCCGGCGGAGAGACCCGCGACGAACGAAGAGGAGGCTGTGACCGAATGACCTACTACGAATCCCTCGAAGACATGGCAGCCCACAATCCAAATCTGAACGACATGCGGGTCCTCTTCGGCAGCGAGACCGTTTCTCTGCGGACACGGTTCGGTCTGTGGCTTAACAAAGGCTCCCCGATCATCGGAAAACCTGAGACCGAACCGAATCTGGTCTATGTGCCCGGTTCCGATAAGGTGCTGAACCTGACCCGTGCGCTGGACGGTAAAGTCCACTACAAACAGCGGACCATTTCCGCAGAGTTCACCGTCCTCCGCACAAAAAAGCAGCTGGACAGCATCCGGCATGAGCTGGAGACCATCCTGCAAGGGCAGTGGCTTCGGTTCTACTTTGTGCAGGGCGGCGAACTGTGGGACGGCCTGTTTGACGTGGAGATGACGCCGGGCGACTACAATGCGACCGTCAGCATCAAGGCGACTTGCGATCCGTTCCGGAAGGGGACCATGTTCGTGCTGAACTGGTCCACTCTTGGTACCGGAATGCTGGCATAAGGAGTGAAAATGTACTACACAAAACAGAACTTTGTTTCCGGGCAGGTATTGAATGCAGAACATCTGAATCACATCGAACAGGGCATTGTGGACGTGGAGAACGCCGCGAACGCCCTATCCACGAAAATTACGGAGGAAGTCACCCGCGCCAAAGCGGCGGAACAGGCAAACGCGAACGGCATTTCTTCTGAGGCCGCACGAGCAAAACAAGTCGAGAGCGATATATCGGGGAAAATCACTTCAGAGGTCTCTCGTGCCAAAGCAGCAGAAAGCGACCTGTCCGGGAAAGTCACCACAGAAACCTCTCGCGCCAAAAGCGCGGAAGAAGCGAATGCAAGCGCGATCTCTGCCGAGAAAGCACGGGCATCCGGCGAGGAAGGGCGTTTGAGCACCGCCATCACTACTGAAGAAAACAGAGCACAGCAAGCCGAAAGCAGTCTGGAAGCCCGTGTGTCCGCACTGGACGACTCGCTGCAAGCGCTGGGGCTTACCGTAGTAGATGGAAGAATCTGCGTCGCCTACAAAAGAGCTGCGGCAGCCAACGCGGAAGGCGGTGCAGAGGCGTGATCGATCTGAATCTTTCTCTGGCGTCAAACGGCACGGCAAGGACTGCCGGGTACGAGCAGTTCCTGCGCATGGGCTATGCCGGAAATTCCAGCGTTTACCGCATTCTCGTGGACGCTGCCGGAGAGTGGTCTGGCCTTGCGATCCGTGCCTTTTGGCACACGCCCGGCGGCACGGATCCTCCCGCATCGCTGGTGGTGGACGGCAGCGTCACCGTGCCTGCACTGGTGACCGCAAAGCCCGGCAACGGCTGTATCACATTTGAGGGCACAGACGGCGGCAAGCTGATCGCAAGCGCGGATGTGCTTTACAGGGTGGGCAGAAACAGCGGCACCACCGGTGGCACAGAGCCAGACCCTGAGCCGGGCGCATGGCAGCAGTTTGTGGATGCCGTCAAGGGCTCCTCTACCTCTGCTGTACAGGCAGCCAAGGACGCCGCCACATCCGCTGCAAGCGCTGGCACCTCTTCCGGTGCTGCTGATCGCAGCGCCCAGAGCGCTGCCGGGAGTGCTGCTGCAGCGGCAT
>OBLI01001950.1_pt1 | contig 18686 bp, 28 predicted proteins | sample 1519701 | NCBI WGS metagenome assembly OBLI01 (sample SAMEA3663005, study PRJEB22513) | pig gut metagenome | biome: pig gut; feature: pig-associated habitat; material: faeces | place: France | collected 2012 | reverse complement strand
CGGATGTCGTAATTTCTGATATTAAAGGCATGAAAGCCGCCGACGTTGCGCCGGTGGTGCACGCGCGGTGGATTCGACCACACTGGCGGAACAGTAATTATTGCTGCGACTGTTCGGAGTGTGGCGGAGAGGCGATGCACAGAGACTATCAGTGGGATAAAAATGGCATCTACCCTATCTGCCCCAACTGCGGCGCGAAGATGGACGGAGGTGCTGAAAATGGCTGAACTGAAATCGTGCCCGTTCTGTGGTTGCGACAGAATTGCGGTGCGGTATTTATGCCTTAGACCCTATGTCATTTGCATGAGATGTCACGCACAAATCCCTTGCTATAATAACTACGCAAAGGCGAAAGAAGCATGGAACAGGAGGGCTGAAAATGGCCGAGTACATTGAGAGGGAAGCACTACTTCGTGAAATAGAACGGCGCGAGAGACTCATGGTCGGGGATAAGACCATTTCCGTGGACGCGCTAAAGCGGTTCATTTTGAATCGCCCAGCCGCTGACGCTGCCCCGGCGGTGCATGGGCGGTGGAACGCAGACGAAACTTGCTCAGTATGCGGAGAGAAGTCAACGGAAGGACTGGACGCAACGAAGTGGGACTATTGGCTCCCTAACTACTGCCCCAACTGCGGAGCAAAGATGGACGGAGGTGACAGCGATGCCAGCTTGTAAAGCGTGTGGAGAGTGGTTTGCTAAAACCAGAGATGACAGAGTGCTTTGCAGCAAGTGCGAAATGGCATTAGGACGGCTGGCGGGTTACGCCGTGGTCGTGACGCGGTGCAAGAACTGCAAGCATCTTGTTAACGCGACGGTTAACGATAACGGTTTCCTGATCTGCGACGTCAGCGATATGGAGATTGCACCGGACGATTTTTGCAGCTACGGCGAGCCGAAAGAGGGCACATGCTGACGATTACGATTAAAGCCAACGTCCCCGCCGCTGATGCGCAGGGCATCAAGGAGCGAATCGCCATGGATATAGAGCGATACGGAGACTGTAAGGTCGTGAGCATCGTAAGCGATAGAGGGCGCGAAGAACAGCTACGAATGAAAGGGGCCAAATTATGAGCATCAACGTAAAGAAGTACACCAAAGACCAGATGGCGAAAATGGTGGAAGACGCGCAGGCGGAAGTGCAGGAGTTAAGGCGGGTAAACGCCGCACTGACCGAGCAAGTCAGCCAGATGAACGGAGAGGCCATCAACAAGGCAAATGAGATCGCGAATCTGAAAGCGGACGCAGATGCGCTGCGAAATAAGCTCGCTGACACTGAGGCGGCGCTTGGGCGATCGAACGATGAGTGCGCTTTTAAGCAAGAGGCCCTTAATGTAATGCGTAATAGAAAATACAACGCTGAGCAGCGCGCCAATTACGCAGAAGCCCACCCGTGGCGTAACCTGTGGGCGTGGGTGAAGAGAAAGCTGGCACGTGAGTAAGTGGGTCATTATTACCCGTGGTGATGATGGTACGCCGTGGCCAGATTGGGCTTTTCGGCTCATGTGCCCAGCGTGCAAACTAAAAACAAGCACTGAGAGCAATTTTTGCCCTTACTGCGGAAAGGATATGCGCGATGAATCAAAAGGACATCGACCGGCAGTTGCGAGCATTGGACGAGGCGAAGATAATGATTAATGTGCTGTGGGAGAAGTTGAAGTCTCGTGACGATTTGGTCAATCAGCTGGAAACGGAAAACTACAGGTTGAGACGCAAGGCGGGTGAGGAATGAGCACGTTTCCTGATCGGCTGCGGAGATTGCGTGAGCGTCAACAACTAAAGCGCTGCGTATTATCTGAGTTGTGCGGGCTGAATCGAAACACGATCAAACGCTACGAGATGGGGACGCAGAAACCGTCAATGGACGCGCTGATAAGCATTGCCGACTATTTCGGCGTGTCGATTGACTATCTGCTCGGTCGGTCGGACTATCCAAAAAGTTTATAAAAATATTTTGGAAAACTCACTTATAAGTGAGTTGGGGTATTGAAACTATGGGAGAATTGAGCCGCAGAGGTGTAAAAACCTTTGCGGTTCTCTCATTTTGGGCGTTTACCTCCTGCGCCATAGCGGGGCGCGGTGCTTTTCATCTTTTCACACCGCCCTCGCGATATGCCGCACGCACGATGCAGCCCACGATTAGGGCCGAGAGGTCGCACCTCTCATGCGGCACAGGACCCCGAGCACCTCTCAACGATGTGTCCCAGCGGGGACATTTAGTGGCGAATGTTCCAAGGATGGCGAGGCGGTCTCCAAAACCGCTTGGGTGGGTTCGATTCCCAACCGCCCCTGCCAGAGGCCGGGTAGCGACCGGACAATGTGAGACCGCCGTCGTCATGGCTCACATGGAAATGACAATGCTCGCTGAAAACTGCACCGTGGGAGGGAAACGCCTCATCGTAATGGTGCTGCACTTGTAAAGCAGCAATCGGTGATGTGACAATCTAAGCGGGAAGACGGCATAATATGCGGCGTGCAGAAGCAGAAGCGAAAGCAATTGCTATAGGCAACATTGCGGACGTGTGGCGGCTCAATACCGCCTCGCCGCTCCAAAAGAGGAGCGCCGCTGCCTTTGGCAATGGGCAAAGCGCCCGCCTGAAAGTGCGGCAATAATGGTTCGCGTGAGCATGGGGTGAGCGATTAAATCAGGTCAAATCGGCGACAACACCGGGCGAGCCTGAGCCAGTAAGTGTATGCCCTTCGGGGCGGGGAAAGTCTGCTATGTAAGGCCAAGGGGTGGGGGCTGGTAGCAAAACAGGAGGATGGCATGGAAATCACAAAACGGCGGCTGTCGGATATTATTCCGTATGCTGCAAATGCCAAGAAGCACGATAGACGGCAAATCAACAATGTGGCCGAAAGCATTAAACAGTACGGGTTCGTGCAGCCGATTGTGATTGACCGAGAGGGTATTATTGTTATCGGCCACTGCCGCGCTATGGCGGCAAAGAAGCTGGGCATGGAAGAAGTGCCTTGCGTCTGCGTGGACGATCTGACGCCAGAGCAGGTGAACGCCCTGCGGCTGGTGGATAACAAGAGCAACGAGAGCGACTGGGACTTTGACCTGCTGGCTGATGAGCTGCCGGGGCTTGACTTGTCTGCGTTTGACTTTGATTGGGGGCTGCGTGATGAACTCGACACATCAGTTGTAGAGGACAACTACGATCCTGTTTTACCGGCAGAGCCGAAGAGTAAACTTGGCGATGTGTACCAGCTTGGAGACCATCGCCTTATGTGCGGAGACAGCACGTCTTTGGCAGACGTACAGAAGCTCGTGGGGGGGGCACAAATGGATTTGCTGCTCACAGACCCTCCGTACAATGTGGACTATCAGGGCACCGCCGGGAAGATTAAGAACGACAATATGGAGGATACGGCATTTAGACGGTTCCTGACGGACGCGTTTTCCAATGCGGCGATGGTTATGAAACCCGGCGCTCCATTTTACATTTGGCACGCAGACAGCGAGGGGTATAACTTCCGAGGCGCGTGCAGAGATGCGATGCTGCGTGTCCGGCAGTGCCTGATCTGGGTGAAGAACTCCCTTGTGATGGGGAGACAGGATTTCCAGTGGAAACATGAGCCTTGCCTGTATGGTGAGAGCGAGATTGAAGAGGAAGCGCACGAACCTTGCCTGTACGGCTGGACGGAAGGGAAGAAGCATTATTTCTTCAAGAACCGCAGACAGACAACCGTGTTGAATTTTGATAAGCCTGTCAAATCTGCGGAGCATCCGACCATGAAGCCGATTAAGCTGTTTGATTACCAGATGCAGTGCTCCAGTAAGCCGGGCGAGAATGTGCTTGACCTGTTCGCCGGGTCCGGCACAACGATTATGGCAGCGGAGCAGAATGGCAGACACGCTTTCTGCATGGAGTATGATCCGAAGTATGCCGATGTCATTGTTGACCGGTGGGAGAAGTTTACGGGGAAGAAAGCGGTGTTTCTGAATGACGATTGAAGAAGCACAGGCGATTATTGCCAAAACCAGCAGCCCGTATTTGAAGCGGGACATGGAGAAGTTTATTAAACGCCAACGCAGAAAGGAGGGCGTGTATGGCAAGAACAGGACGTCCTCGGAAAGAGATAAACGAGAAGCTGTTTGAAAACCTATGCGCTATCCAGTGCACAGAGAAAGAGATATGCTCAGTGCTGGAATGCTGCGAGGACACATTGAACGCTTGGTGCAAGAGAACGTATAAAATGACTTTCTCGGACGCATATAAAAACAAGAGCCAGCTTGGGAAATCAAGCCTGCGGCGGGCGCAGTTCAGGTTGGCTGAAAAGAACGCGACAATGGCGATCTGGCTTGGCAAGCAGTACCTCGACCAGAAGGATATTGTGGAGCAGAACATCAACACAGATGGTGTCAAGGTGATAATTGATGTCTGACATTCGCCTGTCTGAAAAAATCGGCTCTGCGTTCTACGATGTGGCGCATGACGTGTTCCACCACGGACACACGCACTACGATTTCAGCGGTGGGCGCGGCTCACTTAAATCCTCCACGGTGTCTGTACTCGTCCCCCTGCTGCTGATAAACAACCCTGGTACACACGCGCTGGTGCTGCGTAAGGTAGCAAACACCATTCGTGACAGCGTGTATGCACAGTATAGCTGGGCAATCGGTGAACTGGGCATGGCGGCGTATTGGGAAGCGAAGGTTTCACCGATGGAGCTGATCTACAAGCCTACCGGGCAAAAGATTATGTTCCGTGGCGCTGATGATCCAATGAAAATCAAGTCTATCAAGGTGCCGTTTGGCTACATCGCCGTGACGCACTTTGAGGAAAAAGACCAGTTTGCTGGACGCGCGGAGATACGAAACATTTTGCAGTCGACCATGCGAGGCGGCTCGGTGTTTTGGAACTTTGAGAGCTATAACCCGCCTATCTCGCGAGACAACTGGGCGAATAAGGACAGCTTGGAGGAACGAACCGACCGGCTGTGTCACAAATCAACGTATCTGCAAGCACCGCCTGAGTGGCTGGGAGAACAGTTTCTTGCAGAAGCGGAACACCTGAAAGAGACAGACGAACGCGCGTATCAGCACGAGTATCTCGGCATTCCGGTTGGAACGGGTGGGAACGTGTTTGACAAGCTGGAACTGAGAGAGATTACCGATGAAGAAGTCAAAAGTTTCGACCGCATCTATCAGGGGGTGGACTTTGGCTGGTTCCCCGACCCGTTTGCTTTTATCCGGCTGCATTATGATCGGGCGCGAGAGACCATCTATCTGCTGGACGAGATTTACCAAAACAAGCTATCCAACGAGCAAAGCGCTACCATGATTAAGCAACGCGGATATGACAACATCAGGACGATCTGCGACAGCGCAGAACCGAAAAGCGTTGCTGACCTCCGGGCAATGGGGCTTCCTGCGTATGAAGCAGTCAAGGGCCCCGGCTCTGTGGAATACGGCATGAAGTTCTTGCAACGGAGAACAATCGTCATTGACAGGCGACGCACGCCAAACGCTTACAATGAGTTTGTAGGATACGAATACGAAAGAAACAAAGACGGCGACATTATTAGCGGATACCCTGACGCGAACAACCACCTGATTGACGCGACGAGGTATGCGTTAGAGCCTGTCAGCCGAAGAATGGGAGTTATTGCATGAGCAGTGCAGTTATCCAAAAGTTAAAAGAACTTGGCTATACGACAATCCCAGAGGAATTCTATACATACGTGTCCCTTTGGAAGTCGTGGTACGTCGGCAAAGTCAAGGGGTTCCATCAATACCGGCGATATAACGGGCATAAGTGGACAAAGTGCAACCGTGCAAGCCTCGGTATGGCAAAAAAGGTTTGTGAGGACTGGGCAAACCTCTTGATGAATGAGAAAGTCCAGATCACGCTTGAGGGCAAGAAGGAGCAGGAGTTTATCGACAGGGTCCTGACGGCGAACAACTTTACGGTCAAGGCGAACGAAATGCAGGAAATGAAGTCAGCGCTCGGAACCGTGGCGTACATTCCGCGTGTGGTTGGGCAGACCGTCAACGAAAGCGGTGAAATCGTTCCAGGCGATGTTTCCGGTATCGCTCTTGACTATGTGACCATTGAGCACATTTTCCCGCTGGCTTGGCAGAATGGCTTTATTTCAGAGTGTGCTTTTGACAGCGTGGTCACACGGGCTGGGAAAAACTATCTGTATTTGCAGATTCACCGGAAAGAAGAAAACGGACTTTACGTCATCGAGAACAGCATATACCGATACGAAAACGAAACGCTTGCCGACGCACTGCTTACCGATGTTCCGGGCTTTGAGCGAATCCCCCCTGTGGTACATACGGGAAGCGACAAGAGGCAGTTCGTCATTGACAGACCGAACATCGCAAACAATCTTGACTACCTGCTTCCGGTTGGTATCCCTGTGTATGCGAATGCAATCGACGTTCTGCGCGGTGTTGACTGTGTCTATGACTGCTACGTCAATGAGTTCGAAAACGGCCCGATGATGATGATGGTCAAAATGCCCGCTACAAGGTGGGAAGACGATGAACCGACGCTTGATGACAATGACCGGCGTTTCTATCTGCTTCCGGAGGATACGCAGCAAGGGAACATTGTGGAGACAATTTCTCCGACGCTGAGAACCGAGCAGCTGAATGTAGGACTTCAAGACCAACTGAACGTACTGTCCAGTAAGTGCGGCTTCGGCGAGACCTATTACCGCTTTGACGGTGGAAGCGTAGCAACTGCCACACAGGTCATCAGCGAAAACTCCACCATGTTCCGCACCATTAAAAAGCATGAGATCGTGCTGGAACAGGCGCTCGTGGAGCTGTGCCGCATTCTTCTGCGGCTGGGCAACACAGCCATGAACGCTGGGCTGAATGAGGATGTGGAAATCTCTATCGACTTTGACGATTCCATCATTGAGGACAAGCAGGCCGATTTTTCCCGCGATATGCAGCTTCTGCAGGCGGGCATTATGAACGATTGGGAGTTTCGCATGCGTTGGATGAACGAGGACGAGGCAACCGCAAAGGCTGCGCTGCCGAAGATGCAGGACATGACAACCGAAGGACAACAGGAGGTAGAGTAATGGGCGGTAGAGGCGGAGCAGGTGGCGGACCTGGGCTTTCTGGGTTGAGCGCAACGAGAAATGGCGAAACAGTAAATTTTTTCTTCTACAAAATGGGGAAAGAAACACTGTATGCAAATGACTTAACGAGCATCCCGGAGAAAACGCCAAACGGCATGACAAGGGCTGACTTTAAGCAACGCTTGATCGCCAACGGCTCAACAGTAAGGGAGATTAGCACATCAGAAATTAAAAAAATGGAAGAAGAAAGAAAGGCTGATAGAGCAGAAACTGATAAGTTCCTAAATAAAGCATATTTGTCCGATAAAACTTTTGTAAAAGGAAGCAGGATGGAGAGAAAGAGACTTGCACAACACCGAAGAAAGCGGTAATCAAAAATGCTTAACTTTGAAAACCTCGACAAGTTCACATTCTCCGGCGTTGGCAAGTACGACATTCCGCAAATCGAGCCGGTCAAGGCGTATCCGCATGGCGAGTTTATCCCCGTGAATTACCATTACACAGCAAAAGATCAGGCAAGCAAAATCGTGCATTTTTTCGTGGACGATTATTAATTCATCCGGTATTGGAACACGACTGACAAGTACATTCCGCAACTGGCGCAGTTTGCGGCGGTGTGCGCGCCGGACTTCTCCACATACACGGATATGCCGTTGGCGATGCAGATATATAACCACTATCGCAAGCACTGGTTGGCAGCATACTATCAAATGCACGGCATGACGGTCTATCCAACGATCTCATGGAGCGATGAGAGCAGTTACGATTGGTGCTTTGATGGCGAGCCTGTCGGCGGAATTGTTGCGGTTAGTTCGGTAAGCACACAGCAGAACAAGGAAAGCAAGCGGCTGTTTCTGCGCGGCTACGAGGAAATGATGAAACGGCTTTCACCGGAATGGGTGATATTCTACGGCAAAGTTCCGGAGGAATGCGACTGGAATGTAATTCGCGTAAACCCGCACTATGATGAAATCGTGAAACGGAGGAAAGCAAATGAAATATCCGTTTCAGCCGGAGCTACTTGACGCACTCCCGGAAGAATTGGCAGAATTATTCCGCACGCTTGAAATAACGCTGCTGGAAGAAATCTGCTCCCGGTTGAAAGTTGCGGGTGAGCTGAACGAGGTAACGGTACAGGACATTCGCGTTTTGCGGTCGCACGACATCGCCCTAAAGGACATCGAGAAAGCAATCCGCAAGACAACAGGCATTAGCGAAATAAAGTTGAATGAGCTGCTTGACGATGTTGTGGAACGCAACCAGAAGTATTACACCGAGCTTATTGACCTTGCGCACATCACGCAGCCGGAAACGCTGGTAAGCGTAGAAGATACTTGGGCAATATACGAGCAGACAAAGCAAACAATGCGCAACATAACGCGCTCAATGGGCTTTTTAGTGGACGCTGGGCGCACAATGCTGCCCCCTGCCAAAGCGTACCAATGGGCGCTTGATAATGCGGTGATGCAGGTGCAGAGCGGCGCGATCAACTACAATCAGGCCATCAAGGCGGCAGTAAAGCAGCTTGCAGACAGCGGGTTGAAGGTAGTTGACTATGAGAGCGGGCATCGAGATCAGATCGATGTGGCGGCGCGCAGAGCCGTGATGACTGGCGTAAATCAAATTTGTGCCAAGTACACAGAGCAATCGGCAGAATATCTTGATACACCCTATTTCGAGGTTTCCGCCCATGCTGGCGCGAGAGATAAGCCGGGGCCGTCACCGTGGTCAAGCCATAAGGACTGGCAAGGAAAGGTTTACAGTATTCGCGCAAATGACATTTACCCGAGCATCTACGAGGTGTGCGGTCTGGGCGCCGTGGATGGGCTTGAAGGAGCCAACTGCCGCCACCGCCGCAACGTTTGGGTTGAGGGCGTAAGCGAACGCGCATATACAGATGAGCGGCTTGCCCATATTGATGATGACCTCGGCTGCGAGTTCGACGGAAAGAAATACACCGCATACGAAGCAACGCAGATGCAAAGGCGCGTTGAGCGAGAAGCCCGCAAACTAAAGCGCGAGAAAGCCGCTTACAAGGCTGCAGGATTGCATGAAGATGAGACTGCGGTAAACATAAGGCTGCGGCGGTTAAACGCGAAATACAATGCGTTCAGCGCGGCGGCAGGACTGCCGGAGCAGCGGGAAAGAATGAAGGTGCTGTATTGAACTGGGAAGAAGTCAAAAAGGCAACCGAATTTTGTAATACGCAGCGGGGAATGACGCTGTGGAAATAAAAGGAGAGTAAAAATGGCAGACGAAATTAAAACTTTTGACGAAATACTGGCTGACCCCACCTATAAGGCGGAGTTTGACAGGCGAATCACAAAGGCGCTTTCGACTGTTCAGAGCAAGCTGGACGCGGAAGTGGAAAAAAACAAGCAGTTTGAAGCGAACGTCAACACGGAAACGGAAGCGCTCAAAAAGGAGATCGAGGGCTACAAGTCCAAGATCGCCGATTATGACTACGCAGATGTGATCCGCAAGACGCTTTCCGAAAAGGGCGTGAAATTCAGCTCTAAGGCTGCGGAAAAGGCATATTTGGCAGACCTGAAAGCAAAGCACCTTGAAATCAAGGACGGTGCGCTTGATGGGTTTGACGAATGGCACAAGGCGCAAGTCAGCGCCGATCCGTCCGCGTTCCAAGACGTCGTAAAATTCGACTGGTCCGCTGCCGTTGGCGGCGGAGAAAAGAAAACTGATACCAATGCCGCGATGAACAATCTGATTCGCGGCGCACTCAAGTAACGAAAAGGAGATTACAACATGGCAAGTATTGATCGTTCCGCACTTTCCGGCCTTATTCCGGAACCCGTAACCCGCGAGATCATGCAGGGCGCTATCGCCGAATCCGCTGTCCTGCGCATGGGCCGTCGTCTGGCGAATATGTCCAGCAAGACGCAGACCATTAACGTGCTCGACGCGCTTCCCTCCGCGTATTTCGTCAACGGCGAAGCGACCGGCGACGGCGCTGGCGACGCATTCAAGCAGACCACCAAGATGGCGTGGGACAAGAAGAAGCTGTATGCCGAGGAAATCGCGGTTATCGTGCCAATCCCCGAGGCGGCTCTCGACGATGCAGATTATGACATCTGGGGAGAAGTTAAGCCCCGCTTGACCGAGGCTTTCGGCAAGGTCATTGACGCGGCCATCCTATTTGGCACCAACAAACCCAGCACTTGGCGCACTGGCGTTGTGCCCGCTGCTATCGCTGCCGGTAACGGCGTGCCCGTCGGCACCAGCGTGTTTGACGACATCATGGGCGAGAATGGACTGATCTCCAAGGTTGAGCTGGACGGCTTCAACCCCAACGGCGTGATGTCCGCTATCCAGATGCGCGGTAAGCTGCGCGGCCTGAAGGACACCACCGGTCAGCCCATCTTCAAGTCCGATATGCAGGGTGCCACCCGTTACGGTCTGGACGGCATGGATATGTACTTCCCGATGAACGGCGCGTTTGACCCCAATCAGGCGCAGATGATCGTCGGCGACTGGAGCCAGTTGGTGTACGCCATCCGTCAGGACATGACCTTCAAGATCTTCACTGAGGGCGTCATTCAGGATCCCAGCACCAAGGCCATCACATACAACCTCATGCAGAACGACATGGTTGCTCTCCGCGCCGTCATGCGTCTGGGCTGGGAGATCGCCAACCCCGTCAACGCCTACAACGCGGACAAGGCCAACCCCTTCCCCTTCTCCGTGTATGGAAAGGCGGGCACCGTGGCCACCGTCACCGTCACTCCCTCTGCAATTTCTGTGAAGAAAGGTCAGAAGCAGACCTTCGCGGCGGTTGTTTCTGGCGATGGCATTGTGAGCGGCGATGTTGAGTGGAGCCAGACCGGCGGCACAAAGTCCTCCATCTCCGATGATGGCGTTCTGACCGTCGGATCCGGTGAGACCGGCAGTTCTATCACTGTGACCGCCAAGTCCAAGCAGGACAGCAGCAAGACCGGCACTGCGACGGTTACCGTTACCACCTGATTCTGAAAGGAGTAAGCCCGCATGGTCTATGCTGATTATACATACTACTTCGGCACCTATATGGGAACCGTGAGCGAGGAAAATTTTCCGCGACTGGCTGTGCGGGCCAGTTCCTTCCTCGACTACTACACCCGTAACAGGGCGGCGGATAATGCCGATCTGGACGCGGTAAAGATGTGCTGCTGTGCACTGGTTGACAAGTATGCGGTCATCGAAGCGGCGCAAGCACTTGCCATGAAAAACCTTGCAAACGCCGCGGCAAATGACGCAGAAGTCAAAAGCGAGACGGTAGGCGGCTATTCCAGAACGCTTGCAACAGGCGGGGAATCCGCCCTGTCTGCACTCAATGCGACGGACGGGGCAAAGAAACTGCTTGAGGAAACGTGCATGGAATACCTTGCCCATACAGGGCTGCTGTATCGCGGAGGTGTTTACAGATGTACACTCCCCACACTGTAACGATCTACAACGTCGTGCAGGAGATCGACCAGACAACGCTTGATGAGGTCGAGAAGGTTTATACCACAATCCTGCGTGGCGTGATGCTGCAAGCGTCGAAGGGCGTGAATGTACGCGAAAGCGGCCTTGAAAGTGCTGACGCTGTAAATCTGTATATCCCGTTCGCCGTGGAAGCGGTGGACGGGGTAACAGGTAAACCGAAAACTTACATCGGCCCGCAATCGTTTTTCAAAGCGACGGACAAATCCGACCTGTGGACGCTCTCATACAAAGGAAACGGTGGTATGACGTGCTTTGTGAAGGGTGAATTCGTTTCGGACGACATGACCGTCGTACTGAGCCATGACGATTGCTACAACGTGACCAAGGTTGATGCGATGGACTACGGTAGCCTCGATATGCAGCACTGGGAAGTCGGAGGTGCGTAATGGGCATAAAAATTTCCGTACATACCGACGGCTTTGACGCTGTAAAAGAAGCCATTGCCAAAGCCTGCACGCGCGCTGAGCACGTTTTAGCGGAACAGATTGAGAAAGACACTCAGCCGTTTGTTCCAATGCTCACAGGATCGCTAACGCAGCGCACAAGAGTAGACGGAAGCGCCGTTATTTACCCCGGTCCGTATTCCCGTTTCCTGTATTACGGAAAAGTGATGGTTGACCCAAACACCGGTAGCACATACGCGCCAAAAGGCGGCACGAAGGTTGTCACAGACAGAAACTTGGTATTCAACCAGACAATGCACCCGCAAGCTCAAGCGCATTGGTGTGAAGCATCAAAAGCGCAGAACCTCGATAAGTGGGCGCGTGTAGCAGAAAAGGCGGTGAAGAAGTACGGAACAGATTAAAAAGACGGTATCTGCAGCGGAAGAGGATCAAGTGTCCCGAAAGCTGCTTGCGTGGCTGAACACGTTTCCCAATAAGCCAGTTGATTTGATTCGGTTCGAATTTCTTCCCGCCGATACTGCGGCGATGGCGCTGTCTACGATTCAGGCGGCATACATCGTACAAAAATACATTCTCGGCGGATATCAGGCGGAATACCAATTTAAGGTCATCTACCGCGTAAAGCCGGGGAATAGCAACGACAAACGGCTTAAAGCTGACGAGCTGCTTAACGCCTTGGGCGATTGGGCAGCAAGCGAAACGCCGCCTGACATTGGAGACGGCCGCCGAGTTATTCGCATTGAGCCGACAACGCGATCCTCTCTTTTTGCCATTTATGAAAACGGTGACGAGGATCATCAAATCCTTATGAAAATTAACTACGAGGTGATTAAAAATGGCTGATATGTCCTTTAACACCACGGCGGGGCAGACCGTAGACCGCGAACTTCTGATTGCGTATCTCAACACGGGCGAAACCGGAACCCCCACGTGGTCTCCCCTCGGTACGCGCGTTACAGATTCCAGCATGGAATACGACTGGCAGGAGGATTCCTCGAAGGATATCCTTGGCACGACGCGCACGACCATGAAGAAACCCATCATCACGCAGACCTTTGACCCGTCCAATCTGGACGCTGGTGATCCCGCCATCGTCAAGGTTTGGAATCTCGCGGTCAAGGAGCAGAACGCGGCGGCGCTGGCAAATCAGGACGTGCTGATTGTCCACGCTTATGCAGGCACGGCAAAGACCGCAGTATTTGCGGAGCGCTATTCGTCCTGCATGGTCAAGCCGTCTTCCCTCGGCGGCGAGGGCGGCGGCTTTATCGGTATGCCCATCGACGTGACGCTTGGCGGCACGCGCACTGTCGGCACTGCCGCTATCTCTGGCAATACGGTTACGTTTACCGAGGGCGAATAAGGAATAGAGGGCTGGCGTCTGTCAGCCCTCATTTTGGAGGAATATATGGAACTCAGTTTTGATTCTGGTGTAAAGGAATATACCATTCGCGGCGTGAACGGCATTGTAACGGTGCACTTCAACCCTGCGGATGTCAATTTCGCAAAGAAAGCATACAAAACGTTTGATGATCTGCGCAAGAAGCAGGAGACCCGTGCAAAGACGCTCGAAAAGGATATCCCCGATGACGAGCTTTTCGACATGGTTGATTCTCTTGACAAGGAAATGCGCAGCATCATCAATGACCTGTTCGGGCAGGACATTGCCGATACGCTTTTTGGCAGCGTCAACGCCTATTCCGCGGCCAACGGTGCGCCGGTTTGGCAGAACTTTATGACCGCCATCATCGAGCAGTTTGATGAGGCAGTAAATCGCGAACAGGCGCTTGCCGATGAGAAAATCCGCAAGTATACGCAGAAATACCGCAAATGATGTACGATCTTCCAACGTCGCTAAGCGTCTGCGGCGTTGACTATGAAATACGCTCGGACTATCGCGTGGCATTGGACGTGCTGTCGGTATTTGCTGCGGTCGATCTGACTAACGAGCAGAAAGCGCTTGCGGCTCTGGATATCTTTTATCCAGACTTCTTAAAAATGCCCGATGAACATATCCCGGAAGCTGTAAAGCAAATGACGTGGTTCCTTGACTGCGGCGACGAGGGCGATAACCGCAAGCGGCCTAAGTTGATGGACTGGGAGCAAGACTTTCAATACATCGTGGCTCCCATCAACCACGTTGTGGGACATGAAGTGCGCGCAATGCCTTATTTCCATTGGTGGTCTTTCATTTCGGCGTACTACGAAATCGGGGATTGCTTGTTTGCGAACATCGTTCGAATCCGCAACCTGAAAGCAAAAGGGAAAACGCTCGACAAGTCGGATCGAGAATTTTACCGAGAAAACAGGCGGCTTGTCGATCTAAATAAACCGATGACGGAAGAAGAAAACGACACGATCAATGCGTGGTTGGGCAAAAAAACGCCCGACGCAAAATAGCATCGGGCGAAGATGGTTACTTGTTTACAATGAATGTAATTTCGTTTCCAGACCAAAAGTCGGGAGTAAAGCGGATTTCAATCTCTTTCCAGTCTTTGGGGACTTCGTATCCGACAACACCGGTCATTTTCTTACCGGCAGCAACGGCGCCATCTAACTGGGTTTTATCGGTTGCGATGATGGCCGAAATGCTCAGATTTTTCGAGTAGTCATCAACATAGGCGTTGAACGATGCGATAGAGCTAACGGCAATATCTTTATCCGACTGGTTATCAATGGAGAATTCGCAAAGTAAAAAGACATTGCCATCATCAGGGGTGTTGAACTGCGATCCATTGCTTTCGGTGCAGGAATCAAATTTTACGCTGACCCCGTTTAGCTCGGCGGTTTCCCCAACGCTGAACGTTTGTTTCTCTTTGCCAGGATCATCGCCCATGTCGTTTAATGCGGCGACAATCATGCAAATGCCGAAAATAGCAATGATAATCCCAAGCACTGGGTGGCGCTTTTTCTGCTTGGCTCCACACTGTGGGCAATTGGTAGCGGATTTTGCGATAGACGCCCCGCATACCTTGCAAGTAGTCATCTTATCCATTTTTCATTCCTCCTTGCCATTATTTATGGCTGATAGGATGATATCACGCAAAAAACCAAAAAGCAAGAAGGTGATATTATGGCTGACGGCGAAGTCGTATTTGAAGCGACTATTAGCGATAAAAAACTCCATCAGGAGTTGAACAAAGTAAAAAGCAATATCGAATCCTTACAAAAGGAGTTCAACCGGCTCGGCGACCAGAAAACGCCGATGGAAGACCGGCTGCGTAGCATCGGCGCAGAGTTGGATGCGGCAAAACAGGAGCTTGCAGATATGCGTACAGCACCGAAAGGCACGTATGAGAAAATCGACGTGTCCGAGCAGGCCGAGCGCGTTCGAATGCTGCAAAGCGAATTTAACAAAACTGCAAATAGCATTGATAAACTCAACGAAAAGCTCAACAAAACCGGCGATAAGATTTCCGACGCGAAAACGCAGGCAGTCGAGCTAACACAGCAGATTGAGGGAAGAGCCAAAGGCGCAGGGCTGCGCAATGCAACCGAAGCGGCTGCAGATTCCATGAAAGTATTTGGACAGCGCTTAAAATCTGTTGCCCGCAGTGCACTTGTTTTTACGGTTATTACCCAAGCATTAACAAAAGTTCGCGACTGGGTAAAGAATGTCGTAATGGTAAACTCCGAGGCAAGAGAATCCATTGCGCAGCTTAAAGGAGCGCTTTTGACGCTGGCACAGCCTCTTGTAAGTGTAATTGTCCCCGCTTTTACACTGCTTGTAAAAGTTATTACGGCAGTAGTCTCGCAGATCACGCGTCTTGTGGCGCTTATCTCCGGCAAGAGCGTCAAGGCAACTGCTAACTCGGCAAAGGCGCTGAACAAAGAGACCAGTGCATTAAAGGGGACGGGCAACGCCGCGAAGAAAGCAGCCAGTCAGCTTGCGGCGTTTGATGAGATCAACCAGATTTCTACCGATACAGCAAACGACGCTGGTGGCGGTGCATCTGCTGACGTGATTACGCCGGACTTTAGCTACATGGACGACATCAGCGACCGCTTAAAGAAAATCGCCGATGCGGTCATGCTGATTGCCGCAGGGCTTGCACTGTGGAAGATCGGCAGTTCGCTTCCTGGAGAATTGGGAAAGATTCTAACCAAACTCGGCGGAATTCTTATCGCGGTCGGCGGGTTAATCCTTTTGTGGGAAAGTCTATCGGACGCATGGAACAACGGCGTTAATTGGAAGAACTTGCTCGGCTCTCTTGCGGGTACAGCCGCCATTGCCGGTGGACTTGCTCTTGCGTTCGGCAAGGTAGGCGCTGGCATCGGCCTTGTCATCGCTGGCGCAGCAATGATTATCACGGCATTTAAGGACATTTGCGATAACGGCGCAAATTTGCAAAATACGCTGATGCTGATTGCTGGCATTGTGGCAACGGGGCTGGGGTTCTTCCTTCTGACAGGTAGTGTCATCCCACTTGTGATTGCAGGAATTGCTACGGTAGTTACCGCCGTTCTTGCGCTGACTGGCAATCTGACTGAGTTTGCAAGAAACCTTAAAGATAACATCCTTGGCGGCATTATCCAGTTTATCAAGGGAGCATTCACTGGCGACTGGAATTCTGCATGGGATGGTGTCAAAAAGGTATTTAAAGGCATCTGGAATAGCATCGTCATTATTGCTGAAAGCGCGGTTAATGCCATTATCAAGGGATTGAACTGGCTTATAAGCAAAATCAACACGATTAAGTTTACCGTACCGAGCTGGGTCCCTGGTGTTGGCGGTAAAAGCATCGGCGGGCATCTTTCCTCGCTTTCAGAAGTACATCTTCCGCGTCTGGCGACCGGCGCAGTCATTCCACCTAACAAAGAATTTCTCGCCGTGCTGGGCGACCAGAAGAGCGGAACGAACATCGAAACGCCACTTGCAACGATGGTCGAAGCATTTAAGCAGGCTATGGCGGAATCGGGCGGCGGTACGACCACGGTTGTTATACAGCTCGACGGTAAGGAAATCGCGCGCAGCACCGTGAAGAACATTAACAACATGACACGCGCGGCGGGTAAGCCCGTGCTGCTGTACTAAGGAGGTGCAACATGGAAGTCCTTATTATCAACGGAACGGACTACTCCGATGCTATCGCCACAAAGGGCTATGGGTGGAGCCGCAACGACCTCGACAGCGACAACACGACCCGCACCAAAGATGGGAAAATGCGCCGCGACAAGATTACCACCAAGCGGAAACTGAGCTATACAACGCGCTCTATGCCTCGCGATAAGCTGGCAAAGCTCGATGATGATCTCAATAAGACAACGTGCACGGTCAAGTATCTTGACTTGCATGGAGTTCGAACCAGCACGTTTTACTGCTCGTCGATGGAATGCACGCTCGAAGAAGCGGCAGAAGATAATGAGGTGTGGGGCGGCGCGACGTTTAATTTGATTGAGGTGTGATATGGGGCAGACGACAAGTGCGCTGTGGCGCGAGCTGCTCCACAAGCCAGGCACAGAACGAGAGTACAAATTTGACGTTGCGGGAACGGAATATGGAAAAGACGCGGAAGTTTCTCACTCCGTTGAATCGCAGTTGTTTGAAGAATTCGGAATCGGAAACGCCTGCTGCGCAACATTAAAACTGGCACTGTATGCGGACAACGTACCGCGCGCCGCGACGATCAAGCGGTATCTCAGGCTTGTTAATGGCAGTCAGGCGACAGACTGGATTCCCAAAGGCGTGTTTTTTATCAATCGCCGTTCTTGCGATGGGGATTATTGGGAACTCGAAGCATACGACGCTATGAGAAAGGCTGACGTTGTGTGGGAACCAGACCAGTCTCTTAACTTCCCGATGACTATGCCTGACGCTGTAAACATCTTTTGCCAGTTGATGGGCGTGGAACTGGACAGTCGCACAGTGCTCAATAGCTCATATACCATTGACTATCCCTCAAATGATTACACCATCCGCAATGAGCTATGTTTTATCGCAGCGGCGCACGGCGGGAACTGGATTATCACCGATGCAGGGAAACTGTTGCTTGTTCCGTTGTTGTCCATACCTACCGAGACGAACTATCTTATTACAGAAGCGGGCAACGCTATCACATTTGGAGGGGTGAGGATTCTTGTCTGATAAATATTACGTCGGCGGCGATATTACAAGCTTTGCCGACAATGGCAAGTATAAGCCTATCTCCCGCGTGACGCTGCTTGTGGACGATGAAAATAGCTTGACGGCTGGCGATGACACCGGAATGGAAGTCATTGCAAATTGCCCACACGCTACGCAGCCAATGGTAAACGCTTTACTGCAAGCCATGAAAGGCTACCAGTATCAGGCGTACGAAGCAGGCGCGGCAAACATCGATCCGGCGGCAGAGCTTGGCGACGGCGTGACCGTTGGTGGCATTTATTCGCCGCTGTCTAAACTCTCTGATGATGGGCGCGGATACGCGGGCATTTCTTCCCCCGGAGAAGCGGAGATGGAGGACGAATACCCAGCTGATGGGTACATCACACAGGAATTCAACCGCAAGATTTCAGAGACACGGTCGCTCATCACCAAGACCAGCGAGGAGATCATGCTCAAGGTCGAGGGCATCGACGGGAAGTACACCGAGGTCAAGACCACGCTGGATGGTCTGACGGTGACGGACGCAAGCGGCACGACCAAGATCAACGGCAGCAGCATCAAGACGGACAATCTGTATGTCGATGCGGCGAATATCACGGGTACGCTGACAGCTTCCCAAATCCAGACCGGCAGCATCCGCGTCGGCGATCTCAAGGACGGCTCGAACTAT
>OBLI01001948.1_pt1 | contig 18701 bp, 13 predicted proteins | sample 1519701 | NCBI WGS metagenome assembly OBLI01 (sample SAMEA3663005, study PRJEB22513) | pig gut metagenome | biome: pig gut; feature: pig-associated habitat; material: faeces | place: France | collected 2012 | reverse complement strand
TGCTGTGGATGCACAGGGCAATATTCTGGAGGAAAAGACAGAGTCTTATTTTATTGGAATCGCCAATAACAGTGATCTGGTAGATCTGCCTGTCATATCCTTATCAACAGATGCAGCCAATCTGTTTGATTATTTTCAGGGAATCTATGTACAGGGCCGCAATTATGAGGATGCACTTGCTTCTGGGCAGGATGGACTTTTTCAGGCGAATTATCAGATGGACTGGAAGAGAGAGGCGCATATAGAATTCTTTGATGGAAATAAAGGCAAGAGCTACGGCGGAGATATTGCATTATCCATACTGAGAGATTACAGCATGGAATCTCCTCAGAAATCCTTCTATGTAACAGGTGATGGCAATGGAGCGTGGACCGGTTCAGAATTGTGTGATTATTTTAACGATGTGAGCAATGTACTGGAGATTCAGACGAACAGACGTGATAATGAGAGCAAGGCAAGAGAGTATCTGGTGAATGATCTTTTAGAGGATACACAGGTCGGTACACAACAGCTTACTCCCTGCGTTCTCTTCATTAACGGAGAATACTGGGGCGGCTATATGTTAAGAAAGCCGCTGGACAGAGTATATTTTGAGGATAAATATGCGATACCTGAGGATAACAAGGTCATTCTGGCAAAGGATGGAATCATAGAAAATTATGATTATCTGAATGAATATGACAGGCTGATTCAGTTCATTACCTCAAATGATATGAGCCTGGAAAGTAACTATGAGCAGCTGCAGCTGCAAATGGATGTACAAAGCTATCTGGATTATCTGTGTGCCAATATGTATATTGCCAATATTGATTATGGCATTGAAGAGTCGTATGCATGGAAGACATCTATGACCGGTCAGGGAGAATATGAAGATGGCAGATGGAGATGGATCATTGGCAAGACCAACTGCTCCATGAATGCACTGATGGCAGATGGAAAAGCCACCAGTACAATAGATTCCTTCCTGATGCCGACAGTCAGAGAAGACAGGATTCTGCGTGCTCTCATACATAATGAAACCTTCAGAAAACAGCTTCAGGAAACCATGCATCGTATGGCAGAGCAGATTTTCACAGAGGAGAATGTAACAGCAGAGCTGGACAGTATATCTGCAAGGATTGGCAAGATGGCAGCCAGCAGCTATGGAAGATTCTATGCATATCCTAATACAGGCTTCTATCAGGGACAGACAGAGCGTATACAGGATTTCTTCCAGAACAGAGCAGAGTATATGCTTTATTATGTAGAGCATCTCGAGGAAATCGAGGACAGCTGGAATGCCATAGAAGCACCTGTACAGCTGCAGGAGCCGGATGAGGCGCAGCCACAGGAGACATTACCGCAGGAGGAAGCCCCGGATGCAGGTCAGGAGCAGTCACAGGCAGAGAGTGCAGAGAATGTGGAACAGTCAGGAGAGAGCGATGGACAATAGTAAAGATATCATTCTGATGCGATATTTAGGTGAACTGATCAGGGCACAGCTGGAGAACCGGACACCGCAGGCGATGCCGGATACGATTACATATGAAGAACTGGAGCAGATTGCATATTCAGCCCAGATGCCATACATGATACTTGGTGCACTGATCAGACTTCCTCTCACACAGGAGCAGGCACAAAGCTGCCGCAATGCACTGAAGACAAGTACATTAAAGACACTGCTGCAGGTACAGATAGCAGATAGACTACAGGAGAAGCTGGAAGAGGCAGGAATCAGAAATCAGGTATTAAAGGGTGCTGTCATGAAGCACATTTATCCAAGACCTGAGCTGCGGGAAATGAGTGATATTGATTTTATGATCTACGAGGATGACTTCACTGATACGGATAGGATCGTGGAAGAAGCCGGATTTGTGAAGGTTCAGGCAATCAAGCATCATGTCATATATCAGAAAGCACCGTTTCTTACACTGGAGATGCACTGGGATCTTTATGAGAAGACAGTAGATAAGAGTCAGTATATGTATTATAAGGATCAGTTCAGGGCAGTGCCTGCGGAGGGAAAGAAATATACCTATGAATTTAGCAGGGAGAATTTTTATGTGTATATGATTTCACATATGGCCAAGCATTTTTATGAAAATGGCTGTGGTATCAGAAATCTTGTGGATATCTATGTATTTAACCAAAAGTACGGACACAGCATAGACCGTACACAGGTGGAACAGGAGCTGAAGAAATGCGGAATCCTGAATTTTGAGAGACAGATGTCTGAGCTGGCTCTAATATGGATGGAGAATAGAAAATGTTCAAAATTTTATGTAAACCTGTTCCGGTATATGATAGATTGCGGAATATACGGTAAGAGTGAGAACGGAATCTGGAGTCAGCTGTGCAAGCAGAATGCACCACAGCAGAAGAAGAGCTTCAATCTGACTTATTATTTCCCGACAGCACAGTATATGAAGGAATATTATCCGTGGCTGGAAGGAAAGGAAGGACTGCTTCCGCTTGCATGGCTCTGCCGAGGCGTACATGGCCTGCTTCACAGGGATTCCATGGAGAGAGCAAGGACACTCAAGGACAGGGAGAAATACCGCATGATGATGGAGATCTATCACAATCTGAATCTCAATTTCGTAAAATAGGGCAGAACAGAAAGGCAGAATAATGAAGATAAACGAAGGACGTGTGAAGCAGTCTGCTAAAAATATGATATCAGGCTTCCTCTATCAGACTGTGACACTCATATTAAGCTTTATATCCAGAACAGTATTTATCAATACTCTGGGGACAGAGTATCTGGGACTGAACGGAATATTTACAGATGTGCTGTCTCTTCTGTCCATGGCTGATCTTGGATTTGGAACGGCTATGGCTTATAGCCTCTATAAGCCGCTGGCAGAGCATGATGAGGACAGGATTGCAGCGCTGATTCATTTTTATAAGAAGGTCTACCATATCATAGCGGTTACGGTTACTGTACTGGGACTTCTATGTGTGCCTTTCCTGAAATACATTGTGAATACGCAGGAGGAGATTCCCAATCTTACATGGTATTATCTGTTCTCGCTGGCTAATATCGTAATTTCGTATCTTTTTGTATACAAGACTACCCTCATGACTGCAGACCAGAAGGATTATAAGATCGTCAATATCCGTATGTGGGCAACCCTGACAAAGACGATACTGCAGATTCTGGCGCTTTATCTGACAGCTAATTATATGCTTTATATCATAATTGGTGTGCTGGCACAGTTTCTGACCAATGCGATTGCATCCTGGCAGACACAGAAGGAATATCCTTATATCAGAAATGCCAATACGCAGACCAGGGTGGAAAAGGAAGTAGAGCAGGGCATATTTAACAATATGAAATCAGTGTTCATCTATAAATTGAGTGGAACGCTTTTTTCGGCGACAGATAATCTGCTGATTTCCATGCTCATAGGAACGGCAGCAGTTGGTCTTTACAGTAATTATCTCATGTTAAGTAATAAGCTGCTTCTTATCGAGCAGATTATCTTTTCGTCTCTGGTGGCAAGTATTGGAAATGTCATAGCCAGGGACAGCCCGGAGAAAAGACTGCAGATTTTTCAGGCAATGCAGTCTGCAAGCTTTATCTTCTGCGGAATCATTACAGCAGGCTTTGGGTTACTTGCCAATGATGTGATCACAGTATGGCTGGGAAAGGAGTATACCTTCTCCATGCTGACGGTAATTGCAGTGACAGTGAACACGTATTTCTCCTGTGCATTGCAGCCTCTCTGGATCTACCGTGATGCGACAGGACTGTATATGAAGACCAAATATATGATGCTGGCGGGAGCCATTGTAAATATTGTCTTATCTGTCATTCTTGGCAGATTCATGGGAATTGCAGGTATTATTTTTGCGTCTGCCATTGCAAGACTGAGTACGTATTTCTGGTATGAGCCTAAGCTGCTTTTTCACGAATATTTTAACAGCAGGGCAACAGGATATTATATATCTATCCTGAAGAATATCGGTCTGCTTGCCTGTGTGATTGCTGTGCTGTCCTATGCCTTTTCCGGCTGGGTAGTGACAGACTGGATGACGCTGATTCTTAAGGTCGTAGTAACAGGAGCTGTATGCAGCAGCATATTCGTGCTGGCATATTGCAGGACAGAAGGGTTTCAGGTCATAATGAATAAGGTACGGCAGATATGTGGACATACAGGGAGATAATGAGTCCCAAAATGAGGATATGGAGATAAGGATGAGAGAGAGACAAGGCTATATAACGGTAATTGTGCCAGTGTATAATGTAGAGAAATATCTGGACAGATGTATGGAATCTATTCTTGCACAGACCTATACGAAGCTGGAGATCATACTGGTAGATGACGGGGCTGCGGACAGCTCCGGTGCGATATGTGATTCCTATGCACAAAAGGATGAGAGAGTGCAGGTCATTCACAAAGAGAATGGAGGACTCTCCAGTGCGAGAAATGCGGCACTGGATATTGCACAGGGGGAATATATCGGATTTGTAGACAGTGATGATTATATCAGTGTTGATATGTTCGAGAAATTATATCAGGCCTGTGTACAATATGAGAGTGAGATTGCAATATGCTGCCATTATACGGAGCGTGGAGATCGTCTGCTGATTGAAGAGCCGATTGTGGATGAGAGCATACAGTATACAGGTGTGGAAGCACTGGAGCTTCTGATACGGGATCAGGGTATCAGAAACTATGCCTGGGATAAACTGTACAAGGCATCTCTTTTTCAGAGTATCAGATATCCGGACGGAAGGAATTATGAAGACATTGCAACGACCTATCTTTTATTCTACTGTGCAAAACGTATCTGCAGCATTCCCCGGTATCTGTATTATTATCAGATCAGAGAGGGTAGTATCTCGAGTCATGTGGAAGATACGAAATGGCTGGAGAACTGCTATCAGATCATAGTGTCACAGACAGAACGCTATCATTTCATGAAGGAGCATAAGGAGGAGCGGCTCGCAGACCTGTGTCTGGCGCAGCTTGTGCCTTATCTGTATGAATATATCAGGCTGGGTCTGCGGCTTCATACATCACTGCACCGTACAGAGGTATTAACTTTGCTGAATAAAGAATGGGAGAACATTCAGAATAATTCCTTTCTTTCTGCTAAAGACAGAAGGCTGTATAAAATATATACAGCAGCTCCCATAGTTGTGCAGTCATATCAGAGAACGAAGGAAGCTGTAAAGAAAGTACAGGATTGCCGATATAAATTGAAGAATGCACTAGGAGAGGCAGGTATTTTATCTGTTGACCGGTTTGACTTTCAGCTTGCGAAAGGAAAAGAGAGAAGAATCATTTTCTTTGAACTGCCCTGCTTTGATAATCTTGGAGATCACGCCATTGCCTATGCACAGAAGAAATACCTGGAAGCCTTGACCGCACAGAGGCCGGAATACCAGCTTTATACAATAGATGGCTGGGACACAGTAGAGGCTGTGATACAGCTCACAAAGGAGATAGGCAAGAAGGATGTGATCGTATGTCAGGGAGGCGGCAATATGGGAAGTCTGTATGAATTTGCGGAGGCCTTCAGACAGAAGCTTTTGAAAGCTTTTGTGGACAACAGGATCATCATATTCCCACAGACCATCTATTTCTCACAGGATGAACAGGGAGAACGGACGAAGAGGAAGATGGTAAAGGTCTATAATAAATGCAAAAGGCTGACTATATGCGCCAGGGATGCAGTATCTGCACAGACTATGCAGTCCATGTTCACCGCTGATATCGAGAGTGTGAATGATATTGTGGCATATTTAAGCGGCAGAATACCGGTTCAGACGCAGAGAAAAGGCATTGTACTGTGTCTGCGCTCCGATCTGGAGAGTGCTCTGACGACCGTTGAAAAAAAGGTCTTGCGGCAGGCGTGTACAGAGAAAGCTTCAGATGTACGCATAACAGATACCTGTCTTGGAAGAGATATTGACAGACAGGACAGAGAAGCTATGCTTATGAAGAAATGGAGCGTATTTGCCGGGGCGCAGCTGGTTGTTACGGACAGACTGCACGGAATGATCTTTTCCCTGATCATGGGAACACCCTGTATCGTACTTGGCAATAATCACCATAAGGTAAAGGCAACCTATGCAACCTTCAAGGACTGCAAGTATCTGCAATATGCAGAAAATGTCAGGGAGGCCGTGCAGATGATCGCAGCATGGAAGCCTGATGAAATACCGGTCACACCATACAATACAGAAGAATATTATAAAAAACTGGAACAGTTAGTCATTATGCAATAGAACAGAGGGAAAAGAAGATGGGGAATAGAAAAGCAGGCAGAAGCAAGTTCACAGAATACATGATATGGGCAGTCCTGCTGCTGGTCATTGCAGTTATGACGGCAAATATATGGGTGATGCAGGCAAGGGCACAGTCAAAGGCCTACGACATAACCGGCAAAGAGCTCAATGACATACAGAATTACAAGAAAGGCTGGTATAAGAGCTGGGGCGGTGAATTTGAAGAATCAGGCGGAAGTCTAAGCTCTATCGTATGGTACAGAGTAGCCCAGCCATCCTACTATATTGTTGCGAACGATTCCAGAATACAGATTGCCATTTCAGAGTACGACAAGGATGGCAAATGGATCAAATATTCCGATAAATATCAGAATGGTAGCAAATTCACCAGGCAGACCAATACAGAATACGTCCATCTGACATTAAGCAGCTCTGTCTGGGGGACAGATATCCAGTCACTTTTTCAGAACGGACTGCAGATAGAATTCTCGACAGAACAGAGGGAAGCCTATCAGGTTCCGACCATAGCTATAAAGGATGCTGATTTTGGCAGAGCAGATAACTGGAAGGCCGGAGGCTATGTCTATCAGACAGGAGAATGCATCATTGACCGGACTAAGATTGCCTATCAGGCATACTGTATACCAGATGCCGGAACCTATCAGGTATGGCTTCCGGGAGGATATCTGAAAATGAACATTCTGGAGCTGGACAGTCAGAATAAGGTAATAGCAGGTTCGGATCTTCACAGTGGACAGAAATGGAAGAAGAATGCAGGTACAGCCAAGATCGCACTGACAGTATATACCAATGACAAGCGACAGGGCAGCTATTCGATAGAAGAATATAAGAGTCTGATACAGAATTATCCTTCCTTCGGGTTACAGCCATATCAGTCTTACCAGGTAAAAGGCAGGATGGATGCACTCACGGCAGAAGCATTCATGCAGAAGATGAACGTAGGATGGAGCCTTGGTAATTCTCTGGATTCCAAATGCGATAAGAATAACCGGGGGGCAGACCGGAATCTGAAGCAGGAGCTGAACTGGGGCAATCCTTATGTGACGAAGGATCTGATAGACTATGTGGCACAGCGCGGCTTCAACACGATACGAATACCGGTCACCTGGTATTACAATACAGGAGTAGATGAAAAGGGCAGACTCTATATCGGGCAGGAGTGGCTTGCCAGAGTCCAGGAGGTCGTTGATTATGCGCTTGCCAATCAGATGTATGTCATATTGAATTCCCATCATGACCAGCCTATTCTGTATGCCGGTGTATCAGAGACCGAAATGCAGCAGGTACTGGCGAACTCCCAGAGTCTGTGGCAGCAGATCGCTACATATTTCAAGGATTATGATGAGCATCTGATATTTGAAGGCTTCAATGAAATCGATAATGTGGAGAAAAGCTGGAATTACAGTGCTCTGGCAGCAGATCAGATGAACCGTATGAACCAGATATTTGTCACAACAGTCAGACAGACAGGTGGAAACAATGCTTCCAGAATTCTGATGGTTCCTACTTTACTTGACGGAACGAGTGCAGATATCCTGCAGGCATTTGTACTGCCGCAGGACACAATAAGCAACAGACTGATCGTGCAGGTGCACTTTTATACGAAGAAATACAATCAGGACATTGAGAGTGATTTTGCTCAGCTGGAGGCTTTTTCCGACAGAATCGGTGCACCTGTTGTCATCGGAGAATTCGGAACGACTTCTTCCTATCCGGCAGCAGGTATCAGAGCCAGACAGGCTTCCAACTATGTTGCCAGAGCAGCAGAGCATGGCATGAAATGTATCTGGTGGGACAATAATTCAGATTATGGAGTGATCAACCGACGCAATTTCGCAGAATCTGATACGGCAATGCTTCAGGCGCTGATGGATGGAGTCAGAGGAGTTGCATACCAGTCAGTGAATGCAGTGGTGCTTAACCAGCAGTCGCAATATGAGAATAAGATGCCCAATCTGAGCTCAGGAGTTCTGGAGAACGCTTACTGGGGAACGATTACTGCAACGATACCATGGCAACAGGCTTCGGTTTCACAGTGTATGCTGAGTCTGACCGCTACGGGAGAGGCAAGTGATATATGGCTGCAGAGAATCCTTTTCTATAATGCGTCAGGACAGTATCTGTCTGGTAAGGAGCTTCAGAAAAAGGACATCATAGTAGAAGTACCGCAGGGAACTGCACAGATTAAAATATCCCTGAACAGTCCCAGAAGAAATATATCCTGGGGTGACTATGGTACATATCTGACAACCGGGCAGTTGGCAATATCTGTATCAGGTACGGATGCAAGCCAGCTGCAGGCAGTATCAGTATTGGTGAAATAAGGGAAATGCATATGGAGAGAAAAATCAGCATTATTGTACCGGTATATAATGTTGCAGGATACCTGAAAGAAAGTATAGAAAGCATTATAAAACAGACCTATAAGAAGCTGGAAATCATACTTGTAGATGATGGCTCTACAGACCAGAGTGGTACAATATGTGACCAGTATGCCAGAACAGATGACAGAATCGTGGTAATTCATCAGAAGAATCAGGGAATCTCTGCTTCAAGAAATGCGGCACTGGAGCTTGCAACAGGTGATTATATCGGCTTTGTGGATTCAGATGATGTGATTCATCCACAGATGTACCAGTGGCTTACAGAGGCAATAGAGGAGACAGGCGCAGATGTTGCGATCTGTCATGAGCTTGCATTCAGTGGGGACTTTTGTGACTTTTCACAGATTACGGCTTATCATATAGAAAGTGTAGAGGATAAAAGGCAGGTATTTGCTCATTTCATGGATAGCTGGACCGGTCCGGTTAATTTTGCATGGAACAAATTATACAGAAGAGAGCTGTTTTGCCAGGTGCGATTCCGTGAAAATATCAAAATGGAGGATATGTATATCCAGCCTGAGCTTATGAGCCGGATATCCAAAGCAGTATGGCTTAAAGAAGCCTTGTATGGCTACAGGCAGAGACCGGGAAGTACCATGAACTCAGGTAACGGGGATGTGTACAGCTTCTGGACGCAGGCTCTGTGGCACCAGAGAGAAATTATTTCCGGAAGTGATCTGGCAGATCTCAAAGCGCCCATGGATATATATGTGTTCAAGGAATTGGCCAGACTTCAATATATGGCGAAAAAAGCAGGATTCTCACAGCTGAGTGGAGAGCTGTATCAGGCCTATAGTAAGAGACTTTATCCATGCATCGAATACAGCAGGTGTTCCATGAAGGACAGAGTGATCATACAACTGGCATATCGATGCAGGCCTGTGTACTTTCTGTATCAGAGAATAAGGGGGATATAAAGGGGGCTTTGTATGGAGAATGCACTGATCAGTGTCATAGTTCCTGTATACAATGTTGCAGCATACCTGGATGCGTGTGTAGGCAGCCTGACAGGACAGACCTATAAGAATCTGGAAATCATACTGATTGATGATGGTTCCACAGATCAAAGTGGCGCCTTGTGTGATGAATGGGAGAAGAGGGACACCAGAATCCGCGTAGTTCACCAGAAGAATCAGGGACTGTCGGCAGCCAGAAACAGAGGACTTGAGAACATCTCAGGCGAGTATGTGGCATTTCTGGATTCGGATGATATCATTTATGAGGATGCTTACCGCAGGATGGTCAAGGCACTTGAGAGGACACAGGCGGATGTTGCAATCTGTCAGGAGGTGCTCTTCTATGAGGATGGATTCACCTTCCCGGCATATGAAGCTGTGTGGAGAGAAAAGACAGAAGACAGAGTACAGCTGCTTAAGCACCTGACAGATGCGTGGAATGTCGCGGCTGTCATCGTAAATAATAAGCTGTACAGGAAGAATCTGATCGGAGAGCACAGCTTTCCGGTGGGCAGGAAAATGGAAGATAATTATTTTAATATGGATGTTTTGTCTGATGCCACAAGGGCTGTGTGGGTAGAGCAGAAGTTGTATGGATATCGTCAAAGAAAAGGCAGTATTATGAATGATGGAGATCCTGATCTGTATCTTGCCTATAGAGATGCCCTGTTATATCTGAGAAATCAGATCCGAAAGACGAGTCTTAAGGAGCTGTATCCTTTGTTTGATTCCTATTTTCTGAGAAATATGGCACGCAAAAGAAAGCAGGCGCTGCACAGGGGAATGTCTGATATGGCTGCAGAATTAAAGCGGTTCTATATTCAGGTATATAATGAAACGGACACGAAGTGCCTTCCAATAAAGGATAAGCTCAATATCTGGCTGGCAAGATACTGCTTTGGGGCATATTGCCTAATTCATTTTGGACAGAATTTATGAAAATGAATGACAATGAACATAATAAGTTGTCATTCACTTTATTTCGTTATAGAATAAAAGTACTATTGAGCTAAACAAAAGTTTATTGGGATTGAGAGAGCAAGGGGGTACTATGTATGAAGCGTAAACTTGGAGGAGCTATTGTCAAAAGATGTATTGTAACAGCAATGACTGTTATGCTGGTGAGTAATTCAGTATTGACAGTCAGAGCAGAAGAGTCTGTACAGGTACAGGAACAGCAGGATGTGCAGGAACAAGTAGAAGTACAGGCACAGCAGCAGGATAATGCAGCCGGAGAAGACAACCAGAACACAGGTGATGAAGCCGGTGAAGACAAACAGAACACAGATAATGAAGCCGGAGCAGACAGTCAGAATGCGGACAATGCAGCACAGGATGAAGATCTGCAGCAGGTTGCTTCCGAGGTTGAGGAGACTGTAGAAGAGGCAGCATCGCAGGCAGAAGAAGCTGCACAGGAAGCATCTGAAATAGCAGAGGATACCGAGCAGAAGCTTGAAGCTATTGAGAGCGAAGTTGAGGAGAACAGAGAAGCACTTGAAGAGGCTGCCAGCGAGATTCAGTCCGGGGCAGACGAGACAGAGCAGGAAGTGAAGGATAGTCTGGTTACAGTGACTGATCCGGATGGAGAGGAACAATATGAGGTCATTGTCGGTGAGAAGACTGAAGAAGACGGCAGTATTACTACTGTAACAATGAAGGATTATGTCGATACACAGACACAGATTGCAGAGAATGCCAAGGCAGAGCTGGAGAAGGCACTTGATGAGAATTCAGATGATGAGAAAATAGCAGAATATGCTGAGGCTGTCAAGGAGGCTGCCAAGGATGTATACAATGCAGCTTATCTGGCAGAGAAGGCTTTCTCCAATGCAGAAGCTAAATTAAAGGATGAGATCAAGAGATACAATGCCTGTGCCAAGGCATACGGATATGAATTGATATCCTATAATGGAGAAATACTTGAATATACACAGGAAGAGCAGGAACAGTTCAATGCAGAGGCAGGACTGACCCAGGAAACAGAAGAAATCAGACAGGAGCTGGCAGAAATCGTAGAGACAGATCTGGAAGAGCAGAAGGAGAAAATCGAGCAGGCACAGCAGACTGTAGAAGAAGCCAAAGATACATATGAGTCAGCACAGAAGGCAGCAGATGATATGCAGCAGAGTGTACAGGAAGCACAGAAAGCAGTACAGAATGCCGGTGCAGATGAAGCCGCTAATACGGCAGACTCCAATGCCCAGAATCAGGATACACAGACAAAGATCGAGGAAGCAGAGAAGAATATTGAGCAGGCACAGCAGAAATATGATACTGCTAAGAATGAACTGGATGATGTGATCATGTCCGTTAAGAATACTGTTCCGAACCTGTCTTCCCTTCGTATGGAGCTGACCAGGAAGATTGCAGCAATGAACAGTGCCAGACAGGATCTGTATAAGGTCAGAGACGAGAAGAAGGCAGCAGCCAGCTATGTGGCATGGGCAGATGAACTGGTCAAGGCAAGTCAGAGTAAGGTCGTAACAGGTGTATATGGACAGCTTGTCGGCACCAAGAATGAAAATGCAGAATTCAGCTACAGTAATGATAAGCAGTTCGATAAGGGAGACGATGATGTTGTTACCCGAGATCAGATTAATTTTGCACCAATATCCGAAACAACAGATATCGTAGTTCCCTATGATATTTTCAAGGCATATGTAAAAGAACTGTATGACTACAGGACAAAGGACGGCAAGCTTGTGCTGTACGGAGAAGCTGATAAGAGAATTGGCTTTGGTATCTCTTCCACAGATAACGGAACCATGAACAAGATATACTGGAAGTATGATACGAAGACGAAGAAGATCATTCCGGAGACCATGTTTGTTCTGAGATCAGATGAAGATCAGCTGCCGGACTGGATGACGCAGGAGGGCAGTGTATATTTCGTAGGATATACATTTAAGCACGAGAATGACGGCTATCATATTGATGGACACCTGTGCAAGGCAAGTACGCCAGATGCACCGGACACTCCGGATACACCAGACACCCCGGACACCCCGGACACCCCGGATATACCGGATACACCGTCTGAAGGTGGTTCATCTGACACACCGACTCAGAATGATGACACTACAGGCAGCGATACAGTTGTAATTCCTGACGTAGTCACACCATTGTCTGATGGTATTACAGTAATTCCGGATGAGGATGTTCCACTGGCATCATCCTTTGAGCCTGATATCGTGGTTCTTGATGATGAGCAGGTTCCGCTGTCAGATACCGTTCCGAAGACAGGTGATGCTCCAAGGACAGAATATCCATTTCTGTTAGCAGGTGTGAGTGCCATGCTGGCAGCAGTAGTATCTAAGGCAAAGAAAAAGAAACAATAAAGGCAGTAACGAGCAGTATATGCATCGCTTCCTGATACATCATATAGCATAGGAAAAATGCAGTATTCCAAATCTATATAGCCTGTATTGCAGCGTAAGATATTTTGATTGAGGGAGGACTTGAAATGTCTGCTATATGGGGAGCTGTCAACCTGACCGGAGGAGAGATTGCAAAAGAAGAGATAAGGCTTTTAAAGGCTGCATTTGCAAAATGCAGAATAGACAGGTACGAAGAGATATGTGCACAGCATATTTATATGGGCTGTGGAATCCAGTATTTTGTGCCACAGGCAAAAGAGGAGCACTTACCCTGCACGGAGTCCGGTATTTACTTTACGGTGGATGCTGTGCTGGATAATCGAAGAGAGCTGTGTGAACGTTTAGGAATACAGGAGGAGGTAGATACCATACCTGATGGAGAACTCCTGTTTCGGATGCTTCGGCGATATGGCATGGAGTGCCTCAATGACATATTGGGAGCCTACGCCTTTGTATGGTATAACCAGGATACGAATACAATTGAGATTGCAGCAGATGCAGTGGGTAACCGACTGGTCTATTACACAAAGAGGGGGGATGTTGTCTACTTCTCCTCTCTGCTGGAGCCGCTCAGACTTATAGCACCTGATGTAGAGCTCAATGACCGTTGGATGCTGGATTTCCTGTCAATGGATTACCTGTCCATGATCAGTGAGACAGAGGAAAATCCGATACAGGACATATACAGGACAGCTCCCGCACAGTGTATCACGATAACGCAAGAAGAGATCAGAAAGCAGATATACTGGCAGCCTTTTGCTGATTTCAGGGAGAACAGACAGCAGACAGACGAACAGTACCGGGAGGAATTCAGGAAGCTTTGGTCGCAGGCTGTCAGGGATGTCATGAGAAGTCCACAGGAGACAGCCATCATGTTAAGTGGTGGTCTGGATTCCACGGCAGTGGCAGCCATAGCAGCCCCTTATCTGAAGCAACAGGGTAAGAAGCTGTATTCCTTCACATCTGTGCCTATGAAGGGCTATGACTATGATAACAGTGGACGGTATATAGAAAATGAGCAGGAGGACGTGGAGAAAACTGCGAAATTCTATGGTAATATAGAATCCACCTATCTGGATCTGAATGGCAAAACGCCATGGGAGCTGATAGAGGAAGAAGCAAAAGTTCTTGAGATTCCCTTTAAATCCATACAGAACTGCCTGTGGCTTACTCAGGGAATGGAGCAGGCATATCATAAGGGAGCCAGACTTATGCTGACCGGAAGCTATGGAAATACATCGGTATCTTTTTCTGATCTCGATGTGTATATGAATACCCTGTTTAGAAAGCACAGATATATCAGACTGCTGAAGGAGGTGCAAGCCTTTGCAAAAAGCATGGGATTCTCGGGCAGATATGCATTAAGGGGAATCATTAAGGATAACCTGACAGGATACAGGGCGCAGCCATCCCCATATGGCAGATCCTTTGTCAGGAAAAAGGCAGCAGATGATAATGGATGCAGGCAGAGACTGGAGCAGATGAATGAGGAGAATTTCAAGGCAGTAAGAGACTTTGAAAAATATCGTCATTTACTGGTTCATTTTCTGGCGCTCAGACAGATCGGGGAATCTTATATGAAGATGAGCCTTGTAACGGGAGTTCTGGAGAGAGATCCGACCCGTGATAAAAGGGTGATAGAATTCTGTATTCATCTGCCTGTAGAGCAGTTTTGCAAGAATGGGACAGACAGAAGACTGATCAAGGTATACTTAAAAGATATCATGCCGCCACATGTATTTCATTTTCACAAGAGAGGGAAGCAGAGCGCAGACCTTGTATACCGTATGGGAACAGACTGGAAGAAGATACGGGAAGAATGGATACAGCTGTATGATAAGTACGAGTCGAGCAGATATGTGGATACGAAAAGAGCCAGGAAGGATCTGACTGACAAGGAGAACATAGAAGCATATTCGGCATTTGATCTGACCAGGCATATGTATACACTACTCCTTCTACAATATGAAGCCAGGATAAATCTAACAAAATCTAACAAATAGACAGGAACTATTGTATTGATCGGGAAAATCCATATAATCAGTATTGTACAAATATTTTATGAGAGAGATGGAGGAGTATAAGATGAAAAAAACCTGGATGAATGCAGAAGCTGAAGAATTATCTCTGGAAATGACTCAGAACGGATTACTTCCGGATGATGATTTTGATGGACCATGGCAGCAGTTATCAGATGGCAAGTGGTGGAGACCTGGTAACGGAAGTACAAGTACTAACTAAAGATAACTGTAACTATTCTGAATAGTTACCGTTATCTTATGTAAAAGAGCTGGCTTTGTTCAGCTCTTTTTCTCTATAGTCGTAGTAAGGAGAGCGAATGTATTTATATAAGATATATGGTATGATAGTGGAGTCGGATATTGAGCTCAGGGAGGCGTATGAATGCAGGGAGAGTGCGTATGCGCAGGTCAGTATCAGATATGCCGATATGCAGGAGGAGATAGGAAGGATAGAGGAGACCATCAGGACGGAGAGAGCGGAATGGTCAGAGGATGGGCAGGAATGGAGTGTCTGTGAAATCAACCGTAACCGCAGTATGTTGTATTATCACACAATCGGACTGTTCGTGATATCGGACGGGAATCTGATAGAATACACACCGGTCATGGATGTACACAGTCCGATGTTCCATCAGTGGATTCTGAATATGGCACTGGCTATCATTAAGGTCGAGAAAGAAGAAATCATTCTGCATGGCAGTGGTCTTATGCTTCCGGACAGGAATCAGGCATTCCTGATCAGCGGAGACAGCGGAAGCGGGAAGTCAACGCTTGCAGATTATCTGTTAAAGCGAAACTGCCGTTTTATCACAGATGATGTGGCGGCATTAAGCTATGAAGAGGATGGAATATATATAGAAGGTGCATATCCGACAAGGAGATTGTGCCTTAATGTAGTAGAGCAGCAGAAGCTTAAGAAGGACGAGCTTACTTATATAAATGACGGAGAGCGGGAGAAATATATCCTGAGCATGAAGGATGCGTATTGGGGAGCTATCCCCCGTCCTTTGAAGGCAATATTCATACTGACTCTCAATCATGACGGGGAAGAGGTAGAGCTGATAGAGCATCAGGGAAGCGGGAAGCTTCAATGGATCAGTAACAATCTGTATCGGAAAAGAAGCTATCGGCAGATGGGGGTTACACCGAAGGTATTCTCCCAGTGCCTGAGAATAGCAAGGGATATTCCTGTCTATGAGCTTAGGAGACCGCTTCACACACAGACAGTAGAACAACTGGCTGATATGATATTTCATCTTATGGATGGCATCAAATAAAAAAGACTGCCACAGAATATCCGTGGCAATTTCTTGTTATCAGTTGTGAAATTCAATAAATCCGTTCTGCTCCATCTGCTGCAGGAAGCTATGTATGGAAGCTGTGCAGGTAGGTTCATCAACATCATAAATGTTCATAAGTGAATTTCTGATCTCTGAAATGGTAACATCCTGATCGAGCATGTCCCATATTTCATTTGCAGAGCCTTTTAGCAGGAAGTATTTACCGGTGGCGAAATCAATCATAACCTTCTCACCGGCAAGGTCTGTGACATCCAGATGCTTCACCAGATGTATTATTGTGTTATCGTTCATCATGTAGTGCTCCTCTTCTCTCATTCCTAATAACCAACTACATTTAAATTATAAGATTGTAATATGTTTTCGTCAACAAAATCCGAATGAAAAAATAGGAAAAAAGTTACAAAATCCGATAGATTTTTTACAGGCTGGTTGCTATACTGGTCTCAGTGCATAGAGAGCGTTGTTGAGGGGGTGTATTTGTGTCACGCATATGGAATTATATCCGTTATAACAATGAAAAATGGATGAGTATCAAGATATATTTCTACACCTGGTTTTACCGTATGTGTATCCTGTGGCTGCCCAAGCAGGAGCTGGAGCGTATGATGGGAGAGCGTGGCGGGGAATCCCCGCAGGAGGAGACGATGGAGAACCTGAGGAAGGCCAAGAGAGTCAGTACGCATGTGAATAGGATCACGGAGCATACGCTGTGGGAGAGCAAGTGTCTGGTAAGAGCCATGACAGCAAGGAAGCTGCTCAAGGAGGCAGGGATTCATTCCACTCTGTATCTTGGAGTCGGTAAGGATGAAGGTAAAATGATCGCCCATGCGTGGCTTCGCTGTGGACAGATGTATGTAACCGGAGGAAATGGCAGCAGTTATGCCATGGTAGCCAAATTCAGAAATTGAGAGAGAATATGAGCAAGATAAAGAATTTATGGAGTGACAGGTCTAATCAGTATCAGTATGCGAAATGGCTTGTACAGTATGCAAAGCCCTACATGGGACGAATCACAGTCATGATGATGTTTAACCTGTTATATACGGTGGTCGGACTTGTCATGGTCACCCTGACCAAGCGTATCATTGATGAGGCAACAGAGGGGAATCCCATTATTACCTTGATTGTCTGCTATCTGATCCTGACAATAGGACTGCAGCTTGTATCGGTGTTCGGTACGCTGATGAATACGATGCTGACGGAGAAGTTTTCTTTTGGAATACGCAAGCAGATCTACGAGAAGATTATTCATTCTCACTGGATGGACGTGAAGAAATATCATACAGGAGATCTGATGACCAGACTGACCAGTGACGCAGGCAATGTGGCGGATGGTATTATCGGTACGATTCCAAGCATCATTCAGCTGATAGTGGAGTTACTGCTTGTATTTATTACGTTATTCAGCTATTCACCGTTGCTTGCATGCTTCGCACTGCTGGTGGCACCGGTGGCAGCAGTATCATCCTGGTGGTTTGGCAGGAAGCTTAAGAGACTGCAGGTAAAGGTGCAGGAGTCAGAGGCGGCCTATCGTTCTTTCCTTCAGGAGAGTCTTGCCAACCTGTTGATCGTAAAGGCGTTTGCCAATGAAGAGTATTCCACACAGAGCACAGAGACTGACACAGCTTAGAGAAGAGAGGTTTGGCTGGGTATACAGGAGAACGAAGATGGGACTGATAAGCTCTACTGCCATGTCCATGTCCTTCCAGGTCGGTTATATCGTTGCGTTTGCCTATGGTGCGATACAGATTTCAAGAAAAGCCATTACATACGGTACGATGTCGGTATTCCTGACGCTGGTCAACAGAGTGCAGGCTCCTGTCATGGGACTGGCACAGCAGATTCCAAGAGTTGTCTCGATTCTGGCATCAGCAGGGCGAATCATGGAATTACAGGAGCTTCCTCTGGAAGAGAAGGAGGAGGAGCCTCTTGCGGTCGTCCAGGCAGGCGTTGATGTGTCAGGGCTGACCTTTGGCTATACGCAGGATAACGTACTGGAGAATGTATCACTGCATATAGCTCCCGGAGAATTCGTAGCTGTTATCGGTGAATCAGGAATCGGCAAGACAACACTGATCCGCATTATTATGTCCTTTATGAGCAATATACAGGGCAGTGTGACCTTTTATAATGAAAAAGGCGAGACACAGAAGGCGAATGCCGCAACGCGGAATTTCATTGCCTATGTGCCTCAGGGTAATACGTTATTCAGCGGAACAGTGCGGGAAAATATCAGAATGGGTAACCTGAATGCTACAGAGGAAGAAATGAATGAGGCACTGAAGCTGGCTGCCGCATATGATTTTGTACAGGAGCTGCCAAAGGGCATAGATACCGTGATAGGGGAGCGCGGACATGGCCTGTCAGAAGGACAGGCCCAGAGAATCGCCATTGCAAGAGCTTTCGTGAAAAAGGCGCCTT
>OBLI01001947.1_pt1 | contig 18721 bp, 15 predicted proteins | sample 1519701 | NCBI WGS metagenome assembly OBLI01 (sample SAMEA3663005, study PRJEB22513) | pig gut metagenome | biome: pig gut; feature: pig-associated habitat; material: faeces | place: France | collected 2012 | reverse complement strand
CACGCAAATAGTCTGTTTTCTTTTCTTCCGTTTCAAGCAAAGCCACCTGTGGCAGCCCTCCAAAAGTATAGTAATCCAACCAAGCTTTGCGTATATCGCCACCAATACCACTAAAGTATTCGTCAAAGGTGAGAGGCCAGATGCGTATCTCGTCACCTCTACCTCGGAACTCAGTCACAACATCACTTGACAGGAATCGAGAGTTTGACCCTGACACATACACATCTACATTCCTCATGTGTGTCAAACTAAGAATAACCTCCACAAATTCTTCTACAAGTTGCACCTCGTCCAAGACTATATAATAAGGATTACCATCATCCACTACCTTTGAGTCTATATAGTCGAGCAAGGCATCAGGCTTTCTCAACCGCCTGTTTCGGAAATCATCAAGTTGTATTTCAATAATGTGATTATCAGTCACCCCATGTTCCAACAGCCAGTTATGCCAGATGTCAAACAGCAAGAAAGACTTCCCACATCGTCTGACACCTGTTATAATCTTCACAAGTCCATTCCCACGTCCTGCGATAAGTTCATCCAAATATTTCTTACGTTCAAATATCATATTAGAGTACTATTTTTGATACTGGTATCATATTTTACACCGCAAATATAACGTTTTTATCTCGAAATACGGCATAAACAATGGAAAAACTGCGTCTACTAAGTAAAAAACAGCAAAACATAGCTTCGTAAACTACACAAAAATGCTATATAGAGAATGCCACAGGGACATGTCATTGACATCATGACTTACAGTTCTTACAGCTTACAGTATTACTGTTTTGAAAAGCAAACAGCCTTGGTGTTATTGCCCTATCCCTGCAGCATCATCCATATTTCAACCCGCAGATAATACAAAGGAACATATCCACAAGGCTTGCAGAAAAATATTAGCGTTTTTTATGCTTTATATTCCATAATATTTTATACCTTTGCTGTCAAAATATTGGCAAATTATGCAGAGACAATCACATCTTTGCCACAAAGAAATAAAAAGCAAATACTATTAACGAAAACAAGAACTATATGGAAGATGGCGAAAGAAAAATCCAAGGGTATTTGGAGTGTGATGGTTCTATAGTTCGTATATCATCATTAGAAGACATCAAGAACTTTATTACTAAATACGGAAAAACGGTAAACGAGATTTCCGATTTAGAGTTAGAAGAACTAACCAACCAAGAATACAACGCCAATGACTGCATTACAGATGATTGCGGTGTAACCTACAAAAATAATCCGTTAGTTCTTCTCTTTAAACCTTATAGGCGCGATATAGAAAATTATAAAATCAAAGAAGGAACAGTGGCAATTACGAACGAAGCATTTTACTCTAACGACATTAGAATTTCGTTAAAAAACATACTAATTCCTGATTCCGTAATTGCAATTGGTGAATCTGCTTTTTATAGATGTCGTATAGGGCAATTAAAACTTCCTGCTTCTTTAAGATATATTGGCAGATATGCATTTCGTTTGAGCAAGATTAAAAGTATATCTTTCCCTAAAAATATTCAGAAGATTGGAAGTTATGCGTTTGCTAGATGTGAACAATTAGAACGTATAGAATTCAATGGCTTACCAAAGAGCATAGGGTCTGAGGTATTTAGCGGTTGTACTGCATTGAAAGAGATAGTTATCCCACAAGGATCATCTGATTTCTTTGAAGAAGAACTGTTCCCTATATCAAGAGAATTGTTTATTGAGAAGAATTCTTAAAGATACGGGACGGGCAATGAAATCAATCACAAGTGTTACAGCTTACAGTATTACAGTTTTCGGAAAACAAAAGCCTTGGTGTCATTGACCAGTCCCTGTGGCATACGTGCTCTCTTGAAGGGCTTCTTTGGTGGTAAGTCAACCTTCACTCCAGACAAGTAATCTGGTTCTTGGTGCTCATTCTCATGTGGGTGCCTTGGTATATACCTCTCCCTCTCATCATTGTTGCCACAGTTCCATCATCGGGATTGTGGTTTTTCGATTCTTTCAATCATAAGTGATTGTATTTTGACCTACAACGTGGTCAATCTGCTTAATAAATCAAAAAATATTGCTCAATTCGTTAGAATCGTCCCATAATTAGCAAAGGAATTGAAAATTTTTCATTATCTTTGCACTCAAATATACGTATAATATGGAAGATATTAACAGAATAAAGATCGTTCTTTTTGAGAAGAAACGAACAGGCGCATGGCTTGCAGAGCAGTTGGGTGTCAACCCTTCTACTGTAAGCAAGTGGTGTACGAACTCTTCTCAGCCAGACCTTGGATGTCTGCTTAAAATTGCAGACCTTCTAGAAGTTGACATCCGTGAGTTATTCGTACGAGAATACAAACAATACCTCATTGAGAAAGAGGTTAAAAGTGTTAATCTGTCCTCAAATTAAAAGTTTAGAGGTATAAAACGTTTATAGTTATGGCGAACACGTTTACGATTACATGTTATGGCAAAACCACAACATACAACGAAAGTCAACGCAAGAGATTGACAAAAGAATATAAGACAGCGATGCTTTGTTGCGATGGTAGCGAAGCTGATCGTTATAGCAATATCTATCAAGACTTGATTGCTGGAGAGAAGGAGTGCATGGATACCGAACGCCCTCTAACTCCAGAACTTGAAGCAATGCTTGCGAAAATGTTCGCCCCTGTTTAGAAATGTTTTGTGCATAAGCCGCACAAACATCATATATGATAATCTTTTTAATTATTTCTTTAATTGCAGTTGCATTGGTGATAGCCTTAGCTTTTATGGCAATAAGTAAAAATTATAACATTCACATAAAGAATAAGCTATTAGGTGAAATCAAATTAGAAAAGAATAATCGAAATGGCAAATAATTATAAATACAAAATGGTTGACCTTTTTGCAGGTTGTGGTGGTCTTAGCTGTGGCTTAGAGCAGGCAGGATTCACACCATGGTTTGTGAATGAGATTGTCGAGACATTTTGCAATACATACAAAAAGAACCATGAGTTAAGCGATGACCACTACTATGTTGGGGACATCAATGTACTCAACAATCACATTGACGAGTATAAAGAATACTTATCAGACATCACATTGGTATGCGGTGGACCTCCATGTCAGGGTTTCTCTATGGCAAATCGCCGGAGAATACTTGATGATCCTCGCAACCAATTATATAAGGCTTATCTGACTTTCCTTAGCCACGTTAGACCAAAGTTCTTCATAATGGAGAATGTAAAAGGTATGGCTAATAAGATTGAGGAGATAAAGCAGAATTTCAAGGATTTCCTTGGGGACGAATACCAGTTCGACTATATGCTTCTAAGAGCACAGGATTATGGTGTGCCTCAGAACCGAGAGCGTTTCATCATGATTGGCAATCGTATGGGTATAGATCCTAAGGATATTTTTGAGGAAATCTACAAGCAAAAGCGACCTGCCTTTACTCTTCATGATGCTCTCGAAGGACTCCCTCATCTTGAAGCACGAAAAGAGAAGGGCGCAAAGGACATTGAAAATGAGCAATCTGGCTTTACAGTTAGGGATTTTGAATATGTAGATTCTGAATTCTACCACTTCATCAATGGTGACAGAAAAATCACAAAACTATATAATCACAAGAATCGCTACAACAACGAGCGTGACATTGAGATTTACAGAAGATTGCCACAAGGTGCAAACTCATTACATGAGTCCATTGCTGACATAATGCCTTATAGCAGAAGAAACGACATCTTCAAAGATAAGTACTTCAAATTGGATGAAACACAGATTTGCAAGACAATCACTTCGCACATGAAGTTTGACTGCAACATGTATATTCATCCGTGGGAAGCAAGAGGGTTGAGTCCAAGAGAAGCAGCACGAATACAGACATTCCCTGATGATTACATTCTCACAGGAGCTCAGAATTTGTGGTATGCCCAGGTAGGAAATGCCGTTCCTGTAAAGTTGGCAAGAGCCATAGGCGTAGGTATAATGAAATTCATTGATAAGAAATGACACATTTAGAATTATTTTCTGGCATTGGTGGTTTCCGTCGTGCGTTAGACCTTCTAACGCTCGATGGTGTTATGCCGTTTGAATGTGTCGGATATTCAGAGATTGATGCCAAGGCAAAGCAGACATATCAAACCAATTATAATGTAGAAGGAGAAACAGACATGGGAGATATTGTCGCCTTTACTGCCAATCCTGCAAACATTGATGCACTTGCCCCTTTTGACCTTTTAACTGGTGGCTTCCCATGCCAAACCTTCAGCGTAATGGGTCAACAAGCTGGATTCGACGAAGACCGAGGTCAGATGTTTTTTAGGATCATGGACATAATTCAAGCGAGACATCCAAGGTATGTTTTGCTGGAGAATGTCAAGAATCTGTATCGTCATGATAATGGTAATACTTACGCTCGAATAGAACAGGAATTGCAGAATGAGGGGTATCATGTATTTCCCAATATATTCAATACAGTTGACTTCCACCTTCCACAGAAACGTAGTCGAGTACTCATCTTTGCCACGACAGAAAACGTGCCAGAAGATTTTGCCGAGAACTTCACTTCAGAGAATGTTAAAGCCTTGTTTGACGAGAACTTTGAGCATTTGGGAGTATCTCACTATGAAACAACATTGGATGTGTTGGAACGAAATGCAGAACAAAGATATTTTTTGTCTGAAAGATTGAAACCTACAATCCTGGCAGATGGATCAGCCAATTTCAAATCACATTCAGACATAAATCAGTTGATTGCAAGAACCTTGACTGCCTCAATGCACAAAATGCACAGAGCATGTCAAGACAATTATTACAGCCAAGACTTCATTGAGTCGAATGGCGAAATAAACCATGTCCTTGACTATACAAAAGAACAACTTGCACAACTCGATATTAGAAAACTGACTCCACAAGAAGCGTTTATGCTTCAAGGATTCCCTGCTCAGTTTGCAACTAATAGTCAGAATGCAGGTGTCTCAAATGGAGCCCTATACAAACAGGCTGGAAATGCAGTAAGTGTCAATGTAATCTACGCTGTACTTTATTATCTGATAACGAATAACATAATTCACGAATAATATGGAAGAAATCGTAAAACATATCAACGATACCAATGCGAGTTATCGTACCCCAAATGCTGGTGATGCCAAGAACACCGATTTGTTTTTGGATAACGAGCATTACGAATTGTTCAAAGGAGCAGGTGAACAGGTAACAGTTCGCTTTAGTAAAGAAAACCTCTCAAAGGCGATTCTCTTCATTGCGTCCATACTCCCAAGAAAGTATGACAATTCCGCAATGCACAAGTCTGTGTCATATTCTCCAGAATTTGTTTATGATCAGTTGGCATTCCTTGATTATTTTTTCAAGGAAGATGGTGTCTCTGTAGCTCGTAAAACCCAAACTTGGAATGCACGTAAGGACGTTCCAAAGAAAAATGGTGAAATAGATAATCGCTTCTATTTCAATGGACTTCTTGAAGAAGTAGAATATGTAAACTCTAAGGGAGAACACGTTTCTTCTAAATTCACAATACGGAATTATCTTGCAGGGGGCTATTCTAATTTGCACATCAAAAAAGCAGAGGATGGAATCTTCGATGTGTGGGTGACAAATGTGCAGGAAGCATATTTCGATGACAAGGAAGATGGATTTGAGGAACTGGATAAAAACTCACCAAAAGATCTCACTCTTCAGCAAATCTACTATGGTGCTCCTGGCACAGGAAAGTCCCATACTATCAATGAGAATACTGAAGGCGAAAGCGTAATACGCACAACCTTCCATCCTGATAGCGACTATTCTACCTTTGTTGGCGCATACAAGCCAACTATGGGATTGCTCCCTATTTGTGATGAACTTGGTCAGCCAATGAAGATTGGTAGCACAGTGCTTCATAAAGAGCAAATTATCTATGAGTTTGTTGATCAAGCATTCTTGCAGGCATATGTGAATGCATGGAAATTCTATGCAGAGAATAGCGATGCAACCAAGAAACAATACCTCGTGATTGAAGAAATTAACCGTGGTAACTGTGCTCAGATATTTGGCGACCTATTCCAGTTGCTTGATCGTAATGACTATGGATTCTCCGTTTATCCTATCAACGCTGACAAGGATATGAAGAAGCAGCTTGAAAAGGCATTTAAGGGTGTGAACATTGATAACGCTGATAGCATTAACCAGCATTACAAGGGTCGTAATGTAGTGAAGGAAGTGTTGGATGGCGACATCCTTCTGTTACCTAACAACCTCTACATTTGGGCAACAATGAACACCAGTGATCAGAGTCTTTTCCCAATTGACTCTGCCTTCAAACGTCGTTGGGAATGGCAATACATGCCTATTGGCAAGGGTTTTGACGAGAATGGTCACGCAATCAAATGGGCGATTGAAGGTGCAACCCAAAAGTTTGACTGGTGGTCATTCCTTGAAAAGATAAATGCACAAGTCGGTGAAGCAACACAATCAGAGGACAAGAAACTCGGTTTCTTCTTCTGCAAGGCTACCGAGGGTGTTATCTCTGCTGAAAAGTTCGTGGGCAAAGTCATCTTCTATCTGTGGAATGATGTTTTCAAGAACAACGGATTTGAAGGATCTATCTTCAAGGATGTTGACGGCACAGAACTTTCTTTCGGCAAGTTCTACAAATCAGATGCTAAGGGTAATGCCATCGTACAGAAGGATAAGGTGGAGTTGTTCTTGAATAACCTCGGTGTCGAAGTGGTTGGCAACACAGACCCTGAAGGTGAAGACGAGAATGAACAAGATGATGATTCGAAAAAGAGTCATCACGACTACCTAAAATCGGTAACATTCGATGACGAGGTGTTCTCTTCTGATGAACTAACAAAATTTGAAGTATATACCAAGTCTCTACAAAAGATTGGATTAGACAAAGTAGTTCCTATTATTGAGCAGTCAAAATACAAAAGATTAAATTGCCCATTAGCATCAAAACAGCAGTATGATGCAATCATACAGTCTAAGCCATTCTCTTATGTGGAGATAGATGGTTATCAATTTGTTAAGGGTGCAGCAGATGAAACTCTGATCAATGTTTTGAATGAGATTAAAGAAGCTTTGAATCTTTCATTCTCAATTCAAATATACAATTAAAAGAATTCTCATTATCTATGCGAATCATCATAGAAGAATATAAATATGCAGCTGCTGACGTGAAAGACGTTCTCAAGGGTATTGATGCTCTTGAGAACGTCGAAGGCTATGTCAGTGTGAACTATGTCGGTTATTTCTACAATACCGACAAGGATGTACGTGACTGTGTGTTTATCCTTCCTAAGGTGCTTTTGGAGGACAAGGAGGGCAAAGAACTTGTCTTTGGCAAGTATCGACCAGAGGAAATCATAAACCTTGATGCCCATAATCCTTTGACTCAGCAAGAGAAGGACTTCATCTATGAGTTTGCCGTATGGATCTACCGTGCAATAGTGGTGTTCCATAATGACAAGCGAAACAAGACAAGCATTGTCTATCACAAGAAGATAGCAGAAGTTGGCAAGGGAGGTAAGCATCTAAGCAACACCTTCCTTGACATCCTGTTGTCATTGGTACAATTCAACAAGGATAACCAGGATTTCTTCTTCTACGTTTTGCGCAACATCCACGCCGGTTTCAACAAGATAAACTGGAACAAAACTATCGGCACAACAACAGCCATTATCCAAGATGGCAATGCCGTGTATCTGCATCCAGTAAACAAGAAGAGACAGATCAATTTCGATGAAGAGTTGCTTGTCATCTTCTTCTCCATCCTGAACTACATCAGCGAGCACTACGGATTCCCTGTTGACATCAACTGCAACTTTGAGTTGATTACTGGCAGACAGTTCAAAGTGTACATGAATGGCATGGGCAAGATGCGCCTAAAGCAGATAAAGAATAAGTACTTTTCTGATAAGGCTCTTCAACTGTGGGATTTATGCTATGCTTTCTTTGATACGGCTCGTCAGATATATGTTAGCACAGAACAGAAGGAATACCTCCTGGTCAAGAACTTCAATATAGTCTTTGAAGCAATCATCGACGAATTGGTTGGCGACCGTAACATCCCTGCCGGATTGAAGGAACAAGACGATGGTAAGCGTATTGACCACATGTATAGTTATCAAGGATTGACTACCCATGAGGAAGACAAGCCTATCTATTACATTGGTGACTCAAAGTATTACAAGCGTGGCAACCAGATTGGCAAGGAATCTGTGTATAAGCAGTTTACCTACGCAAGGAATGTCATTCAGTGGAATCTGAACCTGTTCATGAATGATGACAGGGATGATGAAGAACTGCAGTACGACAAGAAGAACTTTGGCAACGTGCCTAAGTTGCGTGATGATGTGACTGAAGGTTACAACGTGATACCAAACTTCTTTATAAGTGCCAAGTTGAACCAGGAACTGAGTTACAAGGATGAAGTTGAGATTACTGATAAGCGAAATACCCACTTCTCTAACAGTCACTTCGAGAATCGTTTGTTCGACCGTGATACGCTGCTTATCTGCCACTATGATGTGAACTTCCTGTATGTCATATCCTTGTATGCTCGTAACAACAACCTTCAGAAGGATGCTTGGAAAAAACAAGTACGAGATAAGTTCCGTACTGAAATACAAAGGATGCTGACAGAACAATACTCGTTCTATGCCATGCAAGCACATCCGAATGTAGATGCCAAGACCTATCTGAAGGAGCACTTTCAGCAGACTTTGGGCAAAATCTTCACACCCTTCGGTAATGATGAGATTTTCTCCCTGGCTCTCGACAAAGAAGATCCAGAGGGAAACAACGAAGAATTACTTGCAGAACTCCGCAAGCATTTCTTTGTGGTGGAGAATGGTATCGGAGAGAACCCTACAGAGCCATTGGCGACAAAGGTAGAAGCAGAAGGACATCTATATCAATCAGACCCTTCTGTTGACAAGACTGAAAAGTGTGTACTAACAGGCTACATACCAAAGTCAGATAGCCAATTTGAATCATTCGATGAAGGAAAGGGTAAACGCTTTGATATGAAGTACATCCCATCTATCAACCTCATGGCAGTTAAGTACTTCTTGCCTATGGTTGATGGCTTTGTAGATGGCTATTACAAGGTAAATAGCATGTCATTTAAGACAGTCAAAGAGGCTAATCCAGATGGAAATGAGAAGGAAAACATGTACCTCCACCTTTCGTTAGGTGACTTTATAAAGTTAGGGGAAGAAAGAGTCTTCTTCTACAGAGTTAAATTGACCGCTGGTCAACTTCATTCGATTTCAAAGATTGAGAATGACTATTCGTTATAATTAGAAACCAACAATATGGCAAGCATACAAGAAAGACATATTACATTGCCAAAATGGCTGGATGACTTGTTGTTCAACAAGTTGTCTGCTTCATATTGCCGAAAGAACAAAGATCTTGTCGTTCTTGACTGGGGGCATAAAGATATTCTTGGATATTTAGGAACTTATTTTCCAAGAAGCTTTGCGGAGTCCTATTGCATTTTCAGTAAATATTTAAATGATAATAGGCTTAAATATCTTGACAAAACGGAATTGTCAGTGTTCGATTTCGGATGTGGCACAGGTGGTGAACTTATCGGTTTTATTACCGCTGTATCAGAACAATTACCATCGGTCAAGCATATTGATATAAGAGCCTTGGATGGAAATGTTCATGCTCTACGTATGTTGGAATGCATTCTTGAAAACGTATCACAACAGCTTGAGATTAGTTTTGAAAGCCATCTTATGCCTATAGTGATTGATGATTTCTATGATATGGGAATTGTAACCGACATAATTACCCAATCATTTGATTTCGTTATTTCGTTTAAGGCTATCTGTGAATTCGTTACAAGACAACAATTTGAGGAACAAAATCCATACGAACATGTGATCAATGTGTTCAGTCCAAAATTGACTTCAGATGGAATAATCTGTCTGGCAGATGTAACATCATATAGTGAGGTGTCAAACGATTGGTTACCCAAAATGTTAGACAAAGCCTCAAATGCTTGTAACATTGTAATATTATGTAGAAATTGCGGATTTAACGAAGAGTATCGTATAACGCATTCTCACTATACCAATGATACAAGCAAAATAGCCTGGAGAATTTACAAGATAAACAATTAAATTTTATACGCATATGAAAAAAGACTGGATGATCAAAGAGTCCGAACTTGATGACGACCAGATTAAGGTTCTTATGGAAACCCTTGACAAATCTTGCATTGTAGCAGGATGTGCAGGAAGTGGAAAGTCTGTTTTGGCGTTGATCAAGGCTCAGCGAGTACAAAAAGAGTATGGCAACAACTACAAAGTTATTGTCTTCACTAAAGCCCTTTGCAATTACATGAACTCTGGCAAACAAGAGTTAGGGCTCACTAACGACTTCTACTATCATCAAGAGTGGAAGTATCAGCGAGAAAGAAGAGGTCGATACATGGTGTATAGCAGAGATGAAAATGGAAACATGATTCCGTATATGCCATCTGCTGATTACATCATTGTAGATGAAATTCAAGATTTTAGCGATGATGAAATCAAAGAATTCTTGACTGCTACACATAAAAATTTCTTTTTCTTTGGTGATACTGCTCAGTCTATCTATGAAGGGCTTAAAACAACTCTACCTGTCGATAGAATCAGTTCAATCGTACCTCTTAACATGAAAGTGAAGAATTGGGAATTATACAGAAATTATCGTCTTCCTTTGCCGGTAGCAAGAGTTGTACAGCCTGTAGGCGTTGATCTTCCTCCATTCATAGAAAGTACCTATAAAAGCAAGGAAACGACAATTCCTCGATTCTTGAAATACAATGATGAAGAAACTCAGATAAAGGCTATTCATGATATTATCGTCAAGAATAATATGACTGATGTTGCTATTCTCTTACCAGATAATGATTATGTCAAAAGTGTTTATGATCAGTTGAAGGCTTTGGGCGGCAACTATGAACTTCGATACAATGATAGAGAAAACTTCAGGAATAGCCAAGATAGTCTGAACTTTGGTTCAACTAATCCCAAAGTAATGACTTATCATAGTGCAAAAGGATTACAATTTGAAACAGTATTCCTTCCATATATAGAGAACTTCTCTGGGGACGAATCTGACAGAAAGGCATTGTATGTGGCTATGACTCGTACATACAGAAATCTTTATGTTATGTATTCTTCTATCTTGCCGTCACCGCTCAATAAGATAGACTCTAGTCTTTACAAGACAACAGAAATTGATGAAATCGAAGACTTGTAATTATGAAATATTATATTCCAACTAGTTCATTGAACTTTAATAATATTCTCTCAACGGAATCAATATCGCCAAAGTCTTTCTACGAAAGAAGGGGATTTGGCTATTCTCGTTGGTTCACTGTTGAAGAGAATTCCATAGAGCATTTGACGTTGCTCTATGACAAACCACATATGTTTGAACGTCCGCAATCTGACATTGAGGATCATCCAATGCTGATAGAAATTGATGTAGATGATGAGTTCTCCAAACTTGCTGATGGCGTATTCTATACAAATAGGACTATTTATCTTAATCCTTGGCAGACAAAGTTTATCTTTTTCGATGAAAAGGACAAAACAACAGCATTGTCATTATCAGATAGCAGCTTAGAAACAAAATTAGTTAGATTGTACCAGAGAAAGATTTATGTTCATCAATTTGAAGGTACATATTCTATAGTTCAAAAAGATAACATTCCCACAATCAGCGACCTAGACGGTTTGGTAGAAGAGGATTATGTTATCAATAAGATGAAGGGACTCTTATATGGATATTATATTGGAGCCAACTTGTCTTCAACGAAAGAAAATGTTCAGAAACTTGACGCTTTGCGTGAAATTCAAAACATTTTCTCTTCGGTATTGTCTAGTTATGATAAAACGCCATCAAGTGCACAACGCTCACGATTAAATGAGCTTTTCGACTACCTCGATAGTCAGCAACCTATCTATGCAGACTTGGAAAAAGAAGTCGGTAATAGACTGTTGGTAGATAGAATATTTGCGATATTCAAGCGTCATGGCTATGTGTTTACGTCCATTGACAGAACAAAATTAATTTATGGTCTGCAAGATGATGGCGAAAATAGCCAGTCAATTACTTGGATTAATCGTGAGATTGCTCGTGCCAAGTCTTTAATGGAATCTTCAAAAGTTAAACTGAATCCTGATGATGCAGAAATAATCGTGTCATCGAAAGATAAGGTTACGGCTCCCAAAGCAATAGCAGACAATCTTATGTCAAACTTGTTTGTTAGCTGGGTTAATGAAGTCCTTTGTTCTAAATCATTTAATGGAAAGGTTAATTCTATCAAGGAAGGGCTTTCTGATGAGATTACAAAATCGGCAAAAAGTGTAATTGGTTCAGATTGGGAAAATAGTCCTGTTAGAACATACCTCAACCAACTTCGCCGTCATGTACGTGGTGAAGAATTTAACCAGTCATGGGATAATGGGGTTTTGTCTTCAATGTCGGCTGTTTTGATAAAAGGTGACGAATGGGAGCAACTTCTGAACTTTATGCAGAGCAAGGGTATGTATGATTATCGTATCGCTTTTGCATTGTATGGAGTTCTCAATGGCTTTGCAAATATGACACGTGATTTTACGGATTTGCTCCTTACTACAGAGTCAAGTTATCTATCAAAAGTTTATCGTGAAATGTACGGTCAACTCTTAGAGAAGAGCATTCCTGAGACCACCAGCACATCAACAACTATTGAGACAAAGAAACCAGTGAATGGAACTGTAGAAGAGGGAATGCGAACAATTGTTCTTCAAAATCCTGAGGAAAAATCCCTTAAAGATTGGCAAAACGAGATTAGAGTATTTGCTGCATCTGTAATTAAAAGGGATAAGCAAAAGCTTCTTAATTCACTTGAAGATGCCTTTGCTCAAAATGGTGACAATCAAGACTATTTCGTTTTCATAACGATGCTTGATAACTTCGAAGGATGGAAGCCTGGTAAAAATGGCCCAAGTACAGCATGGACAAGACTGCAAGAACATTATGTTCCGGACTACAACCAACGTATAGGCAAACCTGTAAAGAAACAGAGCCTGAACAAGAAACCCGCTCACCAAGAAAAGGGTTTATTTGATGGCATTGTAGATGGGTTGCAAAATGTCGCTCAATCGGTAATGAATGCATTCACTGGTGACGAAGATAAGACTAGTAAAGATGCCCAAAAGCAAGAGTCTTCCTCTCCAGAAAAGCCAAAACAAGCAGTTTCACGCGTTGGGAAGTCTATTCTTGATGATAAAGCTTGGATTTATGAATGTGCTTCTTTGATTCTTGATTCTCGTGCCAATAGGCAATTTATTGAGGATATGGAATGGTTTGTAGGAAATCATAATGATACCTATAATGATAAAAAGAAGGGAATAGTACCCGGTTATTATGCAGGACATGATCGGACTAACGAACGTGTTCTTGAAAGAATTAGGGCATATATGGATAATAAGCTTAAGCCTCGTAGTGAAAAAATGCAATGGCTTGCCGAGATATACGCTAATATCCCTATCAATAAAATAATAGATTATATTTCAAGAGTATATGGCGTCTGAAAAAGTTTCAATTCGTACGGACTCTGGTGAAATTGTAGAAGCAACTGCTCCTGTAATCATATCAGCAAGCCGTTCTACAGATATACCTGCCTTTTATGCCAAGTGGTTTTTTAACCGCTTGGCTAAAGGGTATTGTGCTTGGTATAATCCATTCAATCAGCAGAAAATGTACATTTCGTTCAAGAACTGCAAGGTGGTGGTGTTTTGGACAAAGAACCCAAAACCTATACTTCCTTATCTTCATGAGTTGGACGAAAGAGGCATCCATTACTATTTCCAGGTTACTCTTAACGACTATGTGAAGGAAGGTTTTGAACCAAATGTTTCTTCTGTAGATGATCGTGTTGAAACATTTAAGAAGTTGTCGGAAATGATTGGCAAGGAGAGGATAATTTGGCGTTTTGATCCTTTGATTATTACTCCAAACATAACACCTCGTGATTTACTGACCCGTATTTGGCATATAGGTAACAAACTGAAAGGTTACACTGACAAGTTGGTTTTCAGTTTCGTTGACGTGAAGGCATACAGAAAAGTACAGAACAACCTCGTGAAAGAGACCATGCTCTTCACCAAAGAAGATGTGGAGAATGCAGAAGCAAATCATGCCCAACGTATCGAAATTGTGCACGGACTTCAGAAGATTCGTGAAGCTTGGCACAAGGAAGGTTGGAACGTGGAGATTGCTACTTGTGCAGAAGACATTGATCTTGAATCATACGGCATTGAACACAACCGCTGTATTGACGGAGAACTTATGAAAAGGATCTTTGCTGAAGATGAAGAATTGGTTTATTATCTCCATACTTTGACATGGCCAGAACGTGACATATTTGGTCAATTACCACCTTTGCCAACAAAAGAAAAAAAAGTGAAAGATGCCGGACAAAGAAAAGTTTGCGGTTGTATGGTAAGTAAAGATATAGGAATGTATAACACTTGTCGTCATTTCTGTGTTTATTGTTATGCCAATACAAGCAAGGAGTGCGTATTGAACAATGCCTCTAAGCATAACGAAGATAGCGAGAGCATTATTGGTTAATAAAACAGCCCTGTCCTCACGGATGGGGCTGTCTCGTTAATAAAAACAAAGACTCAACAATTCCATGGTGCTCCGAACTTCACCCAATAGTACAAGAGTAAAGACAACGCACAAATGGCAATCTCCAGCAATCCGATAAAGCCTCAGTAGTATCTGTTGAAGGTTTTCTTGTCAACCCAGACACCCTTGAAGCCATCAACGACATTCTTGAACTTGATTTCCAAGGTCTGGACGCTTTTACCAATAGCTGCTTCATGGTTTTTGAAGAGTTCTTCTTCACGCTGAAGCATCTTGTCCCGTCCTTCCTCCATGACTTGCTTGCTCTCGTCGGTCATCTCGACCTTTAGAGGGGTCTGATGGGCTTCGACAATAGCATTACAGATGCCTGTGATGGCATTGTCAACGCTGTCCTTGGCAGCATTGAGGGCTTCGACAAGTTTTCCTATATTCTTGCCTTCATGCTCCAGTGTCAACGTATTGTTGATGATATGCGTGACAGCATCCTTCAGCAACTTCAACTGTGCGTCAAGGTTAGTCGCCTCTTCCTTGACTTCCTGCTTCTGCTCAACATGGGCGACGAGCTGAGAAAAATCTTTTTTAGCCATATCCGAATGTCACAGGGACGGGTCATTGACATCATGACTTTCAATTCTTACAGCTTACAGAATTACAGTTTTTGGAAAGGTACACGGATCATCGGATCATCGGATTGTTTTCGTTAAGCCATGAGCAGAATCTAACTTTCCGATTAAGTGAGCGAAAAATCAAGCTCGCTTGAAGTTTTCCGATCGTGAGGAAAGTCAACGAAGTTAAGCTCGCTTTAATTATGCCGTGGCGAGAAGACAAAGGCGTATGCCAATTTAGACGGATTTAGACGGAAATAAAATTTTAAAATAAAAATTTTCAACTTTTCGATAAAAAGTCAAGTATCGTTTTTGTGATAGCTAGAAACTTTGTATGACACCCATTCTTCCTATTTAAAAGATACCTCTATAAGTGATGCATCATCCTCTGGATCATTCAGTTTTCTTGAAATTTCATCTGCAGATAACACCCCCAGATTCTTCTCAGCAACTTTGTACAATCCATCCGTACAGACGAACACAGTATCATCTCCTGACAACTTATGGCATAAGAAAGGAACATCATCTCGCAGACCAGACCCTTTAATGCATCTGGTCAAGGCTGTTCTACCATACCCAGTATTTGCCAAATGGTCTGTTGTTAACAACTCCGTCTTTTCTTCGTGTTGGGCATAGATTCTGACATTTCCCTGCCATGTGAAATAAAGTTCATAATCTATTATGATTGCCACGGCTACTGCAGCACCCATGTTACTTTTCTTCTCAATGCTTACCCGTCTCACTTCCTGATCTGCACGCTCCAGAGCCTTGTGCAAGACTTCTTTCTCGGCATATCCCTCATAATTCTTCATCAGATAATCAGCCACGGTATTAGTCACGACATCAGCTGCTAAATCACCAAGACTCAATCCGCCCATACCATCAGCAAGCACTATGGCAATGCCGTATATCCCCATATTTTGTATGGCCATCCTATCCTCATTCGGATAACGTTTGCTGCTAATCGAAAATGATTTTACTTTCATTGTTTCTTCCTTTCTTCTAACTCTTTGCTAAAGATTTTTACGAAAACACTCCAGATTTGGCGACAAGGCTCATAATTGCTACTAAAGTCGCCCATTTCACTGTTCCCATAATACTTCATAAAGTGATAAATAAGGTTGCTCTTTTCCTTCTTCTTCAGTTCTGCTGATGCAAGGTCTGCATAGAACTGAAGATGTTCTGTTGTCAGCAGTTTGCTGATGTCGTAGGCCAGCCATTGCGCACCCCAGATGATTGCATCCAGACTCTCATTGTCGAAAGTCACTACGTCGGGCGGCACATTGTCTTTTTGATATAGCAACTGGATGTCAAGGTAGTTTTTCAAGATGAACAACATGTCTTCTGCATCCTTGTCGGTCGATGCGTTTCTGTCGTTCCATGTGTCCAACTTAATCAGGAACTGACCGCATAGCGGAGCCATCTTTACTTCTACTTCGCCATTCACAATCACGGTGACCGCTTCGTTCATCACGTCTTGAAAGCACTTTACCGACATGACAGGATTCCCTTCTGGTGGCCAACCAATCTTTTCGTCCACAGCGACTCCGCCAAATGGAACAATGTCCACCTCAAAATCTAAATCCCCGTTCACGCCTTTGTAGAAGAACTTCTGCGTTTCTCCATGACGCTTGAAATGGTTATTCTCCAGCGTTTTGCAGATGTCATCAAAGGTTTGCCAGTCTTCTATGGCAATGGCTACATCCAAATCTTCCGTGCGGCGCTTTGGTTCATCGCCTTTCATTAGCTTCATGGCTACATCTCTTGCCCTGGCACCTACCACATACAGTGGCAACCCATGCTCTGCCATACATTTATTCAAGGCAACGAGTGTACTATATAGCCAGTCATTGCCAAGTTCCTCTTTCGTGATTTTATATTCCATTCTCAATCAGTCTTTGAGCCGCCTCAATGCAACGGCTGTTGCCACTTCCCATCAAGTCAGCGTATATTAGAATTTTGGGAGCCGTTTTCTCGTAAGTATTGTCTTTCCAGAACTTCTGATAGAGTTTTATCCTGCCTTTCTCCTGGAATTTCACCTTCTTGGTCATCATCAGCTTGACACTCGGCGTTTCCGTGTAAATATCAAATAGTTCTGGCATCAGGTAGCGGTCAATCAAAAAGGCTCCACCTTCACCTCCCCAGCACATTCCATCTGGTAGTATTATTTTGTTCCAATCTCGTCGGCAGTCGGCATCCACAAACTCCATTTCCTTTAGCAGTAACTTCGGCTTCAGACTCTGATTGTAGTGAGTCTGCCAAACATCTAGCAACTCTTTCCTGTTTTTCAAAAAGCGTCCATTTTCTGTGGTAAGCACAAACTTCCCCCTGCCAAGTTCCTCTATTACGTTCTTGATTGTGCCAAGTGACACACCGGTTTCTTCATGAATAGTCCGATAAGGCTTATTGATATTTATTTCGTCAAGCAACAAATAAAAAATAACCTTCAGACCTGCTTCATTGAACGCTTTTCCTTTTGCCTCTTTTGGCAGCATTGCCTTTTGTCCGCTTATACGTATAAACATCGGAGCGGCAACAATGTTGCAGTTTCCGCTGCTCTCCACCACACTAACTCCTTCTTCAGGCAGACCGTCAAAAGATTCTGGTGAAAAATGGTTTGCTGCCAGCATCAGCGGCTTGTCTGTCTGCTCCTTAAGACTTCTCATGTGCTGCACAATAAGGTTGTAATTTGCCTTGTTCACTTGTGGCCTCACATCACAAGCAAATGTAACCCCGTTGATAGTGAGGTTATAGCCATAACTTTTGCTTTGTTCAGCTGCCTTGAATACAATATCTTCCAAGTTCGTTAATCGTCTCAGATTATAGACGACATCATTGATGATTTCTTCTTCTCTGACCATACTTGTTCACTGTTTTGTTTTTGTTCATGCATTTTGAACACTACAAATTTAATGAACATTTTCCAAACAACCAAACTTTTTGTTCAAAAAATGGTGTTTGTTCACGAATCTTGAATAAATATAATGCTTTGAACAAAAAATGTCACAGGGACGGGTCATTGACATCATAATCATTGGTGGTTCTTACAGCTTACAGTATTACAGTTTTTAGAAAGGCACACAGATCATCGGAATTTAGACGGAATTTATACGGATGTTTTTTGGGGGTTGCGCGAGCGCAAGAAATCTTTGAAGGAAATCTTTAATGAAATATTGCCTTTGGTCAGAAATAATAATCTTTAAATAAAAATCCTTGACGATAATGCGCTCGAGTACCTCGCTTTTGGGGAGGACTTTATTATGGATCGCATCGGAGATGCTCAAATTTTTGGAGCAGCGAAGACAGAGTGAGAGCACGTTTTCACTATGCTGAGTCACGACAAAAATAACCTATGGTGTAAATCTTAATGAAAATCACAACTATAATCTTTAATCTTTGCCGTGTTCTCCGTGTGATCCGTGGATGTTTAGTTGCTTCGCAAGAAATCTTTGGAGGAAATCTTTTTTTAAGATGTTGCTTCGCAAGAAATCTGTTTA
>OBLI01001944.1_pt1 | contig 18740 bp, 14 predicted proteins | sample 1519701 | NCBI WGS metagenome assembly OBLI01 (sample SAMEA3663005, study PRJEB22513) | pig gut metagenome | biome: pig gut; feature: pig-associated habitat; material: faeces | place: France | collected 2012 | reverse complement strand
TTTTAATAGCTTTTATGTTATATAACCACCAAATTCTACTTCTTTAACTATAAAAGCTGGCCCCATACCTAACATGAAATAACTTGTATCAGTATCATCACTCATAGAAAACGCAGTATACGTTTTACCAACTGTTTCTCCAGACGCATTTTCTATAGTAATACTTATTTCACTAGTATCTGGATTGTACGATATACTAATGTTATATTCCCCATCAGAATTGATATTAGCAGTTTCTGCTATAGGATGAGATAACAGATTAACGAATGTTACTTTACCACTATCATTAGCTTTAACATATACAGTAGCATCATTTATACTTGTACAGCTAGAAGACTTACATTTAACTCCGAAACCTATATTAGCAGAACCAGAATAAGATGAATTACGGAAATCTCCATACATGTGAACAACCATGGCCCACGGCTTACTTTTCCATAATACACTACCTCCTATACTATAAGTAACATATACATTATGAGTATCCCATCCAGAATACGAAGCCTCTTCATTATTGTAGCTTACAAATCCCATACTAGTATAAGTAGGAGTAAATGAACTTCCTGTATAATTTATACTTGACCAACCTGACCCAGTTTCTGTACATATATTATTTAAACTACTATAAAATGGTATAGTTCTAGTTATATTTACAGGTACTGCTTCAGTAGTTACTGATAACTGTCTAAAATAAGCAGTATCTTTATTAACTGTTGATGAAGTAATAGTTGCATTTGATGTATTTAAAACCTTTGAAAAAGTAGTTGCACTTATACTATATGATTTTCCATTTGAAGAACTAGTAACTGTCTGTGCAGGTACATATAACTTAACAGTATCCCCATATGTAAACATATAACTAGTACTACTATTAAAAAGTATATCACCACCACTGTTAGTAGTCCCATAAGTTAAATTAGTTCCGCTAGCATTTTGCAAATATACTTTTACAGCACAACCATTAAAATATGTTCCTGTTATTGAATTGTATATTTCTGCTTTAATATAATATTTACCAGTTAATGTAACGCTAGCACTATATGCACTAGCTAAACCTGTTATAGGAGATACTGTAGTAGTTAATGCATAATTATATATAGTACTACCTACACTAACAGTAAATGAACTAGAGTAAGGTATAGAATTAAAATACGCAACACCTGAACTAAACGATCCGGAAGATGTAGTAGTTCCATCTTTAGATGTAATTGAAACAGTAGGATATGTTGATGGAGTCCATGTGCTGTTTGTTACATCCTTATACAATGCTATTTGAATTTGATAACTAGCAAGAGTAAGATAAATTGATGAACTCATACTATCTCCTCCATTACCTGAATAACCAAAGCTAATACTACTAGATACTATACAAGCATTATTAGATAATTTTTGAGATGCATATGTTATTATATAGGTAGTATCATTTCTTACTTTATATGAAGTAACTTTAGCTGTTCCATCAGAGTTAGTAGTTCCACTATATAAATAGTCGTCATCTGATGATGAAGAAGTTAACGTAAGCTTAAATACTAAGCCTCCGGCATTAACTTTACTATTAGAAGAATTATTATCTGGATAATAGTAGCTATAAATACTCCAATCATAATACCCTAGTACAGATATTGTAAAATTAGTATTAGAACTATTTACAGTTATATTACCAGAGTAAGAGTTATTATAAGCTGTACTGCTTACACTTACTGCATATTCTCCTTCTTCTACATTTGAAAATGTGTTTCCATTAGGGTTTACAACTTGTGTCTCATTATTAAATGTTATATTAGGTAATGTAGCATTAGAACTATAAACAATGTTATCTTTTTTAACTTGGATAGTAACAGAATACTTAGGGTTTTCTGCAGGTATTTGATTAAGCATTACTCTTCTTTTCATACTATACCTTTATTATATATTTATTAAACACATATCTAACACTTATACTTGTAACTTTTCCTGCAGGTAAAGTAATAGAATCAACATTAGATTGATATGGATTTGTATTAGGTAAACTCTGTATTATATCAGAAGAAGAATTATTTAATATATCAATCATATATTCCATTCCATTAGATGGAGTACTTGAGAATGATAATGTAGTAGCTGCTGTAACTTTAGCTTGAATACTATATCTATCAGTTGGCAAAGATGTCAAAGTAGTAACAGAATTATACTGATGAAACATAGCATCAAATATATTTATATTTGATATTAAATTATATGAGTATTCAGTTTCATTATTTATTCCCATATATGTTGCGGTTCCTTCTGGAGAAAACATTAACGCTGATCCAAGTAAAGAAACAGTATTATCTAATAAATTAACACTAATTACATTTCTATACACTGGATAATAATCAGGCTGTATCCATGAGTACATATTAGCGAATGATATGGACATCATATCAGATTCTTTTGTATTTGAACTATTATAAGATGAGTATCTAACAATCATCAAATATTCTGATAGGAATATCTCATCATCAGTAGCAGTAATATTATTTTTTATGTATATAGTCTTTGTATTCTCTGCTATATTATTAGATAAGTATGTAATGCCTTCTATCTTAGTAGCTTCTACATTAGACGTTACTTTATCTATTGCATTACTTAATTCATCTGACATTGCTTTTATATGTGGGCAAGGATCAGAGTATTTACCTGCATCATTTAAATATTTAGATCCATCTCCATTACTATTAATAGTAGTATTTATAGTAACATCCTTACTACCATCAAATGACGTAGAACCAGTTACGAAACCAGATAAAGATATATTTCTAGCTGTAGATAATTTATTAGCAGATGTAGCATTAGCTACATTATTAATAGTAATAGTAGAGGTAGTACCTCCAGCATTTACTGATAATTGATTTGAAGAAGAACCTGCTGTTACGCTTCTTACTCCTGAATTACTAAATGTAGTACCAGATAAACTAATGCCAGTTCCTGCAGAATATGTAGTATTATTATCTGTCCAAGGAACATTGGTGTACATCTTACCATCTGAATCAAGTTGTACTGCATAATTCTTGCCAGAAGTTGAATAACCAATTTTAACTAAACCGAGAGATGAACTTGTTGCTTGAGAATAAGTAGTATTGGTATCAGTCCAAGGCACATTAACATATGCATTATTACTTGAGTCTAATTGTACTGCATAATTTTTATTAGATGAACTAGTAGAATACCCTGTTTTTATACCACCTAATGTTCCGCTACTTGCAGTAGGAATAGATGTAATATAGTTACCTTTTACTTGGTATTTAGCATCATTTTCTGCAGTAGTACTATAATTACTTAAATCTACTGTTTCACTAAGTTTATCCCATGTAATTGGGCTTGTAGCTGTGCATACATAATTAGCTCCAGTATCTGATAAATTATAAACATCACCAATAGTCACATTAGATGTAGGTAAAGAACTGTAATTAGACACAGTACCTTTTACTCTATATACTGAAGCTATTGCAGAACTAATCTTAGTATCAACTGCAGAGCTAGTAATATAATTACTATCATTTGTTAATTCTGATGTTTTAGATGGAATAGTAGGTTTATTAATGATCATTGCATCACCAGACGTAGCAGTCCAATCTGCATTTACATTAACTTCTGCACCTGCAGCAATACCAGCTAATTTATTCTTTTCATCTGTTGTGTAATCATTAGTACTTAATCCTTTACCAGACACTTTATCAACTTTAGTTGATACTTCATCTTTAGTTGCTAAATTAGTAATATCTGCATTAACTAAATATCCTGAATCATTTGTAAGTTCTGATGTTTTAGTAGGTACAATAACTGTTTGATATTTACCATTGTCTGCTAAGTATTTAGTACCATTACCATTTGTTAATAAGTTTATATCCTGCTGTACATTTATATTTCCATCTGAAAGCATACCCATTAAATATATCCCACCATCAGATGCCACTGAATAATTGAGTATGTTATCAATCTCTAAAACCCTAGTTTCTTTATCTATTGTAATTGAAAAATAGCCAGTGTATACACCAGAGTATTTACCAATAATATATACAGTTGTTTCATCTTCAAACTTACCCCAAATACGGGTCATTTCTCCGCTTTCATCATATCTTTCATTATTAAATATTGATAATATTTTATTATATTCTTCTTCCGTTAATGTAATTCCATGTTCAAAACTATAAAGAAAACCAAGTTCTTCTTCGGTTAATTCAGTAATAGTGTTATTAGCATCTACTAGTTCCCTCCAATCAGCTTTTCCATCAACTATACTATTTAATCTATAGAACTTATTATTATAATATACTGTAGATCCAACAGTATAAGGCATAGTTTTATTATTATACAAATACTCAAATTCTATATCATCTTCAGTAGGTACATGATCTATAGCTCTAACTTTTATAGACTCTACATCATCTAATGCTGGTAACATTCTATATCCATAAGTAATGTTACCAGTACTTTTATCTATATAAATAGATATAAAACTATTTTCAGCTTGAGATGTAATTCCTATATATATATTATCTGTACCATCAACTACTACATCTGGATCAATAGGTTCAACTATGATACGTCTTTTATTATTAAGTGCATCTACAAGTTCATTAATTTGCTCTTGTGTAGCTGTATTATTTAATACCCAACTAGCATCATAAGGATTTACACTACTTAAATCTATAGCGTTCCATTCGCCATTGTATCTTACATATTGCTTAGAATCAGATGGAGCATCTTTTATATATGCATCATCATGATTGTGAGAAGTAATAGTACCTGTTAATACAGCTTCAATATTATCTTTAGTTAAAATGGTTTCTTTTTCAGCTCCTAAACCAGTATCTACATATTCTTCTTTATCATCGTCATATGTCCACCATGTACCATTTTTTATTATAGGAGACTTACCATTTTCACCTTTAATGGCAGCAATATTTGTTATTACTCCTTCATTATCTCTAATTTTTAATATTGCCATAATTAATTAAGTACTTTATAATCTGCTGAACTATTAACATTAGTAGCCACATATACTTTGCCAGCAGAAGTATCAATGTATATTTGACCTATAAAATCTGGTGTTTTACTTGGTATAGAATCACTTATATATATTAGTTCATTAGATAGTTGTATAGCCTTCGATAACTCCTCATATGTTATTACTTCACCAGTAGGATCTATCTGTACATTACAATCATCTGGCATATCACCAGAACCTACGTATACTCCGCTATTACCAGTTTCTCCTTTATCCCCTTTAGGACCTTGCAATGAACCTAAGTTTACCCATTCAGTTCCATTCCATAAATATAGATCACTACCTATCAAGTAAGTATCACTAACACTTGGATTCTTTATTGCACTAGTTAATTCATCTAGTGAATTAAATTTATCTATTATTACAATACCATTAGAATGCCAGTCTGTCTTTACATAGTTACCTTCAGTTTCACTATATACATACCAATAACCATCATTACCTACAATAGGAGGATTATCTGCATATTGTTTAGCTCTATTAGCTTGAGTATTAGCATTTGTAGCTGCAGTATTAGCATTAACTGTAGCAGCATCAGCATTATTTTTAGAGAGATTTAATACATTGATAGTATCGTTAAATACTGTATTTCTCTCACTTTCTGCATTTACTCTAGATTGTTCATTTTGAATACGGTATTCTTCTCCAGCTGTGCGGCTATTCTCATTTTCTATCCTAATAGCTTCATTGCTCTGTCTAGTAGATTCTTGAGATTCTCTAATAGATTCTGCTGCCTCTCTTTCATCCTCATTACTTACTCTAGTGAGTTCATTAGCAGCTCTTTCATTCTCTGCAGATATTCTGTTTTGTTCATTTTCAACTCTAATGTTTTCTGAAGCACTTCTGTCATTATCATTAGCTATACGAATATTTTCAGAACTTTGCCTAAAATTTTCTGCAGCTTCACGGTCACTTTCATTAGACACTCTAGTATTCTCAGCAATAACTCTAGCTGCTTCTGCTTCCTTTACTGCAGTTTCAGTAGCTTCTACTTTAGCTTTAGCCTGTAATGCTTGATCAGCTGCATCTAAAGATGGTTGTCTCAAGTAATCTAACCATTCTGCTTCAGTACCTACAAAACCATTTAATACTGCTATTTCATATGCTGATTCTCCTTGAATACCTCGATTACCAGATAAGTCACCAACTAATTGCCATTCAGTATCAGTCTTTAAATATAGTTTAGAATCATCAGGATTTTCTACATTACCAGTATTAATCCATACAAATTCACCTACTTCTACATCGCCTGTATCATAATCACTAATCATTTCAGCTACTGAAGTATAAGTCTTCATTATCTTAAATGACTTACCTGTAGCTCTAATATTAGTATTATAGTATCCATCATTTTCAAAATCATATGCATACCAAAAATCATCTACTATTTTCATAGGATGATTTATATATGCTTCTGCTTTATCTATAGCTAATTTAGCAGAATCTACTGCACCTTGAACTTCAATAACTGCATTATCTACATCCTCTACAGCCTTATCTACACGAACAAGTGCTTTGTTAATTAGATCAATAGCATACATTGCATCTTCAGCAGCATCTAATGCTGGTTTTCTTAAGAATTGTATCCAATCTCTCTCGCTACCAACAAAACCGTTTCTAACAGCAATCTCGTATGCACTTAATCCTTTAGCATATATTCCAATATATGGATTCTTTCCTGTAGCACTAATACCTGTATCTCTATTATCTACATACCAATTACCGTTACTACCAATATATGGAGATACTGCATCTTCACTGGTAACATCTGTAAGTTTAACCCATTGTTTTATATTTGAGTTATAAACTTTTATTACTTTTCCTTTTGAATTAGCTCCCAAGTCAATCCAGTACCCAACCTGATCAGGATTAGGTACTGTCATGCTTGCGAAGAATTCATAATACGTATTATGTTTTAGCATATTATTCTATATATGGGTTTTCTTCTTCTATTTGTTTAACTTTAGCTAGCCATTGATCATAAGCCTCCTTAGCCTTATCATCTTGACCCAAAGCAGAATATTTTACAAAAGACATATAGAGAGAATCAGATTCTGATTTATATGCACTTTCTCTAATCTCTTTTATTCTTTCATTTTCAATATTCTTTTTTTCTATTTGCTCCTCTTCTGTTAATGGTATCATATAATATAAATGATATAAATCATAATCAGGATGTTCTTTATAAAATGCTATTTGTTCTGAATTAGCAATTATATGTTTACCATTTACTATATCTAAATAAGAAGTTGCAATATTTTCTGGTAGTATTTCGCTATACCATTTTTCTGTTCCTTCTACAATTCCTCCTCTGTAGAATACATATACTTTTTCCATATTAATAAGATAAGAATATTATATCAATTGCTTTACTATAATTAGGACTATCGTCTTTATTATCTGTATTCTTTATATGTATCTTACATGAATTCGTAGATATTTCTGTGCATCTACTAGATCCAATAAATGATTCTGTATCACTACCTTGATTAACACCATCTATATATCCTCTAAACGTATTTCCTATTACATAAGCAATATAATTTAAATTTCCAATATTGTGAGTAACTGTGAAATATCCTGTAGATGTAGTACTTATTCCACTAACACTTTTTCCATTTACTGAATATTTATTCCAGAAGCTGTGCCCATTATAATGACATATGCAAACTACTCCAGGCCCACCATATGTAGAATAATCAGATACTGTTAATTTTTTACAATTTATTTCTCCTCTTACATATGCGTTACTAGCATATACAGATCCTCCTTGTGTTACTCTAAATGGTGCTCGAACTCTATCTGAATCTCCTGCCCAAAATCTTACATCTGAATCAGCGCTACCAGTTCCAGCTATACCACAAACTTCTACTCCATTACTTCCTAGTCTAATTATTCCAGTTGGATAAAATCTTAAATTAGCATTCTTATTTATTTCATATTGCTTTGTAGAACGGTTATATACTGCACCAGCAGCCGTTCCATTTCCTGCTGCTAAAAATGGTACCTGAGCAGAATAAGCACCACCAACTTCTGTATCACTACCATTAAAACATACGCATTTACTATTACTATAAAAATAATCGTTATTAAAAGACCAGCCTGCAATAGTAGCTTCTTCTGCAAACAATAATCCAGTAGCTATATTTTCAAAGGTGGTAAACTTTACCCAATAGTTAGAATTAGTTGGATTACTAGATGTATACGTGTCTCTAGTTTTTATTGCATAATATATACCATTATGTTTTACAACATCTCTAGCATTTGATGCTGCATCCCAATAATATGTTTTACTACTTGTATATTCTCCTCTAAAATTTATAGAAGGACCATCTATTCCAGCAGGCCCTTGTGGCCCTTGTGGACCTTGAGGACCCTGAGCTCCATCTGCTCCATCTGCACCATCTTTTCCACTCCATTTAATAGGTGCTGTCCAATAATAACCACCACTATCTGGAATAATTTTCATATAACCATCTGGTCCAATAGTACCACTACTAACCCAGGTAGTATATGAACTATCTGGAGATGGATCTAATGACCAAGCACTTCCATTAGTTGGTCTCGTATTAAAATTAGGTCTAGGTGGAGTACCATTATAATTTATATATATACTTATTGCAGAATCACCAGTAGTACCAGTTCTTCCTGTTTTTACTTTTGTTACTACAAAATCTACTTTATCAACAACTGCACCATTGTATGTAAAAGAAACTTCTGCTATAGTAGTATCTACACTATCTGGTATATTAGTACATTTTACAGTTTTTGTACTATTATCTACTGAAAATTTTGCACCTGTACCAAGTTTTAAATTATAATTTAATGTATAATCAGTTATCTCATTAGTACCATACCACATCCTTGTAGTAGTTGTTGCAGAACTATAATCAGTAACTTTACCATTTTCATCTGCTGGCACGGTAGTAGCTTCATTCTGTAAAGTAGCTCTATAAACACTATCACCATCATATACTTTATTTATTGTAATAAAATCAGAATATGTAGAAGTGTTATTATATACTTCACACTTAAAACTTACTTCTCTTCTATCATTAGAGAAATATTCTCCATTAGGATTAACTACTAATGTTTTAGATACTTCATTAGTTAATATCTGCCAATCATATGAACCAGCTACTGACCAGTACCATTTGTACATAGGACCAATTATATTAAATGAATCAGCAGTCAATGTAATTGAAGTAGGATTACATGTTAAAGTTCCAGAAGAATCATAAGTATAATGGAAATATTGTTCACCACTCATATAAACATACTGAGCATCTTCTCCATTATAACCGTCTGCACCATCAGAATTGTTATTAATATACCAATTCTTTCTTACTATCATGCCATCTGATAAGGTTATAGTAAGTTGAATAGTAGCTAAATCAGAATTCAAAGAAATTAATTTTACTTCATTACCGTATATTTCTACTTCCGCAGATCCTTCTATAGTATTTGCAGTTATACTAACTATATTTATTTCTTCTGATCCTTTATATGCTGTAACATCAGTATAAGCAGAAGATAAATCTACTTTAGCACTACCATCATTATAATAAGGTATAGTAACATTATAATTAGACAAGTCTATATAATATCCATCTGCACCTTCAGCACCATTAGCAATTTTTGCTATTTGAACATCATCATAGTAATAATACCCTGTATTATTAGTTACAGTACATCTTATTACAATTTCTTTTTTATCACTAGGAAATTGAGTATATAGAAATCTTAGATATTTACTTTGAGATAATACTAATTCTGATCCATCCATTAATTTCCATTCATATGAAGGATCAGTCATTCCATAATCATTAGCAATAAGATTAAGTTCTGTTGGCGTTGGCTGACCAGAATAAGTAGTATCAGGATATACAAATATTCTAGGTCCTGTAATTTCAACCCATTTAGCTACATCATCGGACGGTTTACCAGCATCTCCCTTAGATACTTGCTTTTGCCAGTCATCCTCTGTATCAGATGGTTCCATAGTAGTACCAGATGGTTTCATACATATCCATAATGAACCATTATGTGTTACTTGATCATAATAATAATAAGTATTACCTTGTACCCATACTCCTCTATATACAGGAACTCTAGTTATACCAGTTTCAGATGTTTGATATATATGACCAACGAATTTAGTATCATCTCCACCAATAACTACTCTTTCTCTTACAACCCCATCAGAGTCAGCTAGAGTAAAGTCATCAATATTTTTATAAAATGCTATTCTAGGAGCATTAGAACCTTTAGCACTGATAAATATAGCATTACGCCTTTCATCCATCTGCTTGTTATAATCTTCATCTTGTTCATACATATGACCAAGTTGAATAATCTTATCATCAGCTTCGGGTATTGCACTACCTGCTTCACATACATCTAATGAAAGATCAATATAATTAGATTCTACATTATTGACTTTACGCCAATATCTTTTTACATTTTTACCATCAAACTTCTGGCATATAGCCATATCATTTGCTACAAATTGGTTATATTTAGTTCCATCAGCATCATCAAAGTAGCATCTATAGCAATCTGCTAATTTATCTACTTGTGTACATTCCATATCAGCTAATGTAACTAATATATCACCACCTACTGCTTTAATTTCATTGATAGTAAGTTCATTTACTGTCATATTACCTCTTACAAAGAGGTTATCTAATTCTAGATTCCATTTTGAATTAGATGGATATAAACTAGCTCCTTGACCATCCCAACCTGATCTAAATGTACTCCCACCCTGAAGACCTTGTAGAAATGTTACTTTACCATCTGCTGTATCACCATGTTTATTCAAATAGTCTTCTTTTACTTTTAAAGAAGTATATATAGTACCATCAGATGGAGCAGTACTTTCACCAGATTTAATTACTGGTAGTGAACCAGAATTATCACTTATTGCTTCTACTTGGTTCTCTAGCTTAGACAAAGCTTGATTTAATGTATCTGTAGTAGCTAAAGGAGATGAATCTGTACCTTTGTAATAACCAGATAAAGGGAATATAGTAGCTGTACTTTGTGTATGATATCCAGGTGTTGAACCTGAACCACCACCATTTGCTATTACTTCAGCTAATGCTGTTATAGTATTTTCAGCTACAGTAAGCCTATTAAGAGCATCATGTAACTGATCTACAGTAGATCTATTATCTATGTCATCTATCCAATCTTGTACTGTAAGATTTACTTCTGACATATCCTTATCGTGTTTTTCATCTAACACAATAATTTTATTGTTTAATACATCATAATAACTGTTTACAGTACTAGTAACATTATTAGTTACAGCAGCATCTCCTTCTTCTATCTTATTACTAAGATTATTATAATTATCTTCTACTTTTATATTTACACTATCAATTTTACTTGAAACAGTATTTAATTCATCATTAGTAGAAAAAGTATTAGATAAAGATGTAGTAAGCCCAGAAACTGTAATATTTTTATTTTCATTACTCTGTACTACTGTTATTAAGTCTTGATCATACAGAGTATTAGTAAGTTCAAATTGTGATATCTTTTTATTCATATTACTCCTGAGTTATAAATTCTTCTACTTCTGTTAAAATACAATCTTGGTCAATATACTGTTCTGGATAGAAATTTATTTGCTTTTTAAGGCAATTAATATAATTATTTATTTTAGTTATATTATCACTTGTTAGTAAGGGATATTCTTCTAAATTTGTTTTATTGTTTTCAATCCATATCAATATATCATTTAAATGATTTATTAATACTAAATTAGTAATAGATACTCTATCCAATTTTGCATTATACTTAGTAGAATTATTAATTAATTTACCAGTTTTATTTACATAATTGACAGTATCCATTTTCACAACATTTATTATTAATAATATCACAACTGCAAGTTTTCATATCAAGAAGATTAATAAGTTCATTATAATACATATCTGCATCTTCCTGTAATCCTAAAGATATAGCATTATCATATAATGTTTTCTTAAACAAAAACATCATTATTTTATCTTTCATCTTATTGTCTAAGCAGTTCCTACAATATGTAGTAAGTAGTTTTATTTCTGCATAATATAAACTGTCTGTAATTTCTTCCATATCAATCGTATGTATAATAAAAAAGGGGAAAGGGATATTACTCCCAATCCCCTTTTTCGTTGGTTAAATCTTTATTTAAGCTTCAGCAACAAAACCTTGCAAAGCTGTCAAGAATACTGAACTTTCCAACTGACCTGCATTTACATACAACTCACAAGACAACGGAGTATTCTTGATATATTGATTATCATCACTAAGATACTTATTCTGCCATTCTACTGTAATAGTATCATACGTAGCATTCAAATCTGATCTAAAGTCAGGAGCAATGTACGGATAGATACCATTTACACGATGCGTAATACCACGATAACCAAATGCTGCATTCTCACGATCACGAACAATCTTAGCATTACCCTTACCAGGAGTACCATTCGTCTTAGCAATAGTAATATTATCAATCGGATACATTACGTTGCTCAAGATACCAGAAGGAATCGTAGTCCACATGAAAGCATCCATACTAACCTGATCATACAATGAATCAATCATAATACCCTCATTGTACGGAATCTCCTTAGCAGTCAAAGTAAGAACAGCAGCATCACTAGTAGCTACTACTCTAGCCTCTTTATGCTTGTTGATTTTATTCTTAAAAGAATTAATCAAATCTGTAGGATTAGTAGTCTTAGCAATTACCTCATAAGTGTGAGTAAACTGACCCGGATGCTCATAGATATCGTTGTAAACCAAACGAAGAACATAGCGATGACCAACTTCCGGAGAAACACTTGTAGCCGTAATAACAATCTTATCCTCCTTCGGAGCAACGTATTTAGAGAATACTAAGTTGGGCTTAGAACCCTTCTGAATCGGCATAGAGAAACGGATAATAGACTTAACAGATGAACTGCCATTCTGTGCATAAACAGTCTCTTTACCTTCGCATACACCAATATACAAAGCAGAAGCTGCTTTAGCCTCATCTGCATTCTTAATAATATTACGGTTCTGATCGAACAATGCAATCTGACCATTAGTTAAAGCATCTGCAGTCGTATACGATGCAGGAGCTGCAGTACCAATAAGTACCGTATTTACGTGTTGTAACATATTTTATAAACGTTTTATTTGTTAAACTTATTAGACGTCTAGCTTAACATTAATTAGTTTTTCTACTCAGCTTTTCAGCCTTTCCTCGTCAAACTAAACTTTACCTTACAAGAAAGTAAGGCGTGTATTTCGTATGTTATTCCATAGTAGATACTTCATTAACATACGATTGATATCTTGGATTAGCCTTATTCTCCAGATACAACTCTGCCGCTAACTTAACTATTTCCAAATGAGTTGCAACTGGCATATCAGTATATTCACTAAACGGTGACTCTGTTAGACTAATCCTTTTAGGATTCCTTAAGTAAGTAAGGATATAGTTTTTAATATTGTAATTTCCATCTGTATACAAATGAATTTCATTTCCCATGAATAATCTTAAAGGTCTAGCATTATTTCCATGTAATCTGTATTCAGATAGACTATTTTGTTTCTGTTGATCTATATTCTCTATAGTAGCTTCTAATACATCTGTATTCTTAGTTCTTGGTTGACCACTAGGTCCTACCGGCCAACAAGGATTATAACTAAATATAACAGCTTTTTCACCAAGAGTAAACATATAGTCATCAGGTAATACTACAGTATATTCCTCTGGATATACAGTAAACTGATATACTTTGTTAGATATTAAGGTTCTAAGATCATCAATTCTCTTTTGATCTTGTTCAAAACCTTTTCTCTTGAAATTTATTCCAGAATATCTTGTCTTGATAAATTTATCTAAACCTGCCATTAACCAGTACTCGATATCAGAAGTAGTTGGTTTATCTAGATTATTATCTAATTTATCAATCTCTAATTCAAAAGCTTCTTGTAAATCTATAAATCTCATTATTTATTCTCCTTATCATCATTTGAAGATTGCTTAGCTTGTAATCTATATTTACCTTCGTTAATAAACATATTAACTGCTAAATCAACTATTTCACTATGAACTGATTCTGGTAATTCACATTTAGAAGCACCATTAATAGTATTAAATCTAATTGGCTTTCTATAATATGTTAAAACTACATTACCTAGAGTAGTGTAAGAATCTACAGCTACTTCAAGATACATATACTTAGTAGTAGGATCTGATATTAATGCAACAGCAGGTTTCCTAATAATTGGAGTATTATACGCTGTTTTAATAAATTTACCAAGATCTCTATATTTTACTAATTGATTATCTACTTTAACAAAATCTGTATATTGTTTATAAGTGCCTTTTACCTTACTAAAAGAATGTACATATAAGAAGTATTCATCAGTAGTAGAATCAGGTAATTTATACCTAGTAAACCCATTAGATGTTAAACCTACAGGAGTTAAATCTTTTTCTACAAGAAGGCTTTTAATGGAATCTGTATTTCTTGTATGAATGTTTGTTTCAGCCTCCATTTGGTCATCACCTACATAATTCATCATTACATATCTATCCTGAGCTTCATTTAAGATGGAAAATATAAGATCAGAACTTGGCTTATTAGTTATAATTAACGATGGATCAATAAGCTGAACCCTACGTTCAAATTCAATTTGCATATTTTTACTATCCATACTTATTCACTATATTGAGCCACATGCTGTGGGTGAGTTTGACTTCTTACAGATTCTATATTTTCTAATGCCATATCAGCAGCTAATTTAACTACTTCATATTGCATATATTCTGGTATCTCATCTAATGTAGATGTTATATCCTTATTGTTTATTTTCCTAGGATATGCTAAGTATGTTATATCAATAGTATAAGGACCAATCATTAAATCCCTATCTACATATACTATTAATTTATTATCTTCTAATGTAACTACAGGATTTTCTATCCAAGGCTTATTATTATAAGTTTCAAGAAAATTCTGTGATTGTTCATGATTAATAGGTATTACTGTAGCTAATTTATTATTACTGAAATGTAATACACCATTTATAAAGTACATACGCTTATCCTGTGTATCACTACCATATGTAATAGATGATTTAAAGTTATTCATAGTAAGTCTGTTACTCTCAGTTTCACTTAATAAAGTGATACCTTTATCAGTCCTTACTAATCCTTCAAGATCAGCTAACCTCTTAATAGTAGATTCAAATGGAGATTTTAGAGTATTATTCCCAGTAAATTTAGTTGCTATTTTACTTAAGTAAGCAGTATATAACCAATAATCAATCTCTTCAGGTAAGAAAGAAGGACAGCCAGACATACCAATGTTAACAGCATTCTTATCTGCTTCTATCTTAAATGCAATATGTGCTTCACTTACTGTCATGTTATTTAGATTCTATTTCATTCATTATTGTCAATTTCAAATCTTGATTCTTCTTGTCATTAAGATTTGCAATTGCATCTTCAAGACTTCTACCTATGATATCAGTACCATAGTAATAGATATTCTTAGATTTACGAATTATATTCTTAGAAATTGCAGCTTCAATAATATACTGTGTATCTCTTACTTTGTTATTAACCCAAGTAAGGAAATATCTTTCTGGATCTTTCTCAATAATATCAAACAAGCTACTTTCAACTAATTCATTGCTGATATTATCAGATTTTCTTCCATATAATCGTAAGCATTTACGCATGTCCTCAAGCGACATCTTATTAAATTCTGCAAATGCTTCACGTTTTCTCTTATTCTTTTTATTAGCTTCCTCTGCTTCGTATTCTTGATTTACTAATACATAATCATGAGTAGGTCTAACATTATTAATACCATTAGCTACTCGTTTATGTCCTTTAAGAAAAAGATACGCAAGTTCATCTTCAGGTCTTGATGTATCAAATACTTTATCTTTAACACCTAATGCAATTGCATATGTTTGCCAGAAAGAACTCTGTGGTGATAAATGACCTTCTTCATAACCCATTTCTTTTTCTAATCTTCTAGCATCTTCTTGAGTAAGACCTGTATAAACGTTACCAGATCTAGTAAAATATGTGCTAATGTAATCTTTACAATTCTTATACTTAGCTATTCCAGCCCACGGATTATTGCGAGCGAATTTCAATACTACTTCCATAATATAATAATTTAAAAAATATATTCACCATGCAGGTATTAACCTGCACGATGAATAAGTATTTATTTTATATTTTTATGCTTCTGCATCCATGATCAGTTCTCCACATGCCCGGGGATCGCGGATCATAATACCCATCTCACCCAAGAAGTGAACAGCGTAACCATCCTTTGCATTACTACGTACCGTAGATGCATTCTTGCTATAACCTGCACCAGGAGCTACAGAACCAGAAGTATTCCAGATAACCATCTCACGATCCTTACGTACAACCTTAACGATATTAGCTTGACCATCACGGCGACCAAGATCCAAGAAAGTCATACGATAAGACTCCAACGGCTTACCAGATACCGGATGCAACATACGATTATAGGTCGTATCGTCATACAACGGGAAGTGCTTCAACGTCAACTCGATACCATTAGTCATCTTGTACGTTACAAACTGGCCACCCAATACCAAAGCCTGACCAGAACCGCTAATGAACTTCGTATCAATCAAGTTCATAGTAGCTGCCTTTTCCTTCAAGATACGATCAAACTCACGCATACCCATCTCACCAGTCAAGGCAATAAACTTACGCTCGTTCGTACCTAAGATGTTATAAGAAAGATCGAACAAGAAATCCTCGATCAATTCCGGAGTAAGCTCAGTATAATAACGACGGTTAGACGGAGCAATCTGCTGCAAAAGACCAGCAGGAATATAAACAGGACGTCCATTTGTACCCATCAAAGAAGTAGAACCATCCTTATTAACATTACTCTTAGAGTAAACCATCATACGCTCGCATCTCTTAGACCATTCACGCATAGCCTTCCACTCCTGATAGTCAGACCACAAATAAGAAGTCTTACCAGTTTTAGGATCTTTCAAAGCAATCCACAATACTGTAGAATATGCGGTACCAGTGATATCATAATCAAGGCGAGTAGTAAACAAGAAGTTTCTCATCTTGAAATGAGTGTTATAGTTCAGGATATCACCCTCTTCGCTGTACTCTTCATAAGCAGAAGCCAAACGAGATACTTGACGACCCGGAGCAAGCAATTTACCAGGAATATAAGAGTTAGACTGGCCATCAGCAATAAAGCAAGTGTAAACCCACTCGTTACCATCCTGATAAGGTGCACCAGATACACGTACTTGATATTCTCTATCATCAAATTCCAAGATAGCACCCGGACCAAACCATTTATCTTCGCAATATGTTCAACGTGATTCGCTATTTCACGTCCGTTGTCTATGGTTATCGACAACTGCTCTATGTTTCCATAGAAGTTCAGACTATATCTTCACCCTAAAAAGGGGTTTCGCATTTCGACTCGCTTGAGTCTACGAGCATGTCTGCTCTAGTCGTTGAACCTTCAAGTCTTGAGTATCTATTCTTAAATCTTTTAAAATACCATTTTTTACATATTCTCCTGTATTCACATGATCCCTTAATACTTTTATACTATTATCTTTAAAACCAAAATGTTTTGCAACATTTTTTATTCCTAGTATTGTAAAAGATTCACCATTGTGTATATTTGTAAATATGTAAGCCTTTCTTAGAGGTTTATCTGATTTAAATCTATTTTGGATTTTTGAATATAATATGTTATCTTCATGAGAAATCCATTCTAAATTTTCAAGGTTATTATTTTGTCTATTAAAATCTTTATGATTTATTTCAGATAAGTTATCAGGATTATCTAGATAAGTCATAGCTACTAATTTGTGTACTCTATAGTGGTAAGCTTTACCACCTGCTCTTAGTGTTACTTTTAAATATCCGTCTTTTGTTTTAGAAGGGCTAAATATTTTATTTGTTTTGTAAGAATAAACATCGCCTTGTTTACTTACGGCGTACATTCCTTCATAACCCGGAATGTCTTTTACCTCAATTTCTTGCTTGGCTGCTGATTGTCCATTTTCTTTATAAATCTTCATAATTCTATGTTTTTATTGTTACACTACGGTATAAAAACCTTTAGGAGTTTCCAGCAATTAACGAAATGTTTCGAGAAACGTTTCCGTTTCAAGGACCCGTTGTTATAATAAAATAACGTTAAGCCACAACATAATCGGTGTATTACCCAAACCTGCCATGATTGTATCTGCATTTGCAGAAGTAATTTCTTGACCGTTCCACTTTGCAGAACGAATTGTAACAGCACGATCGCTGTCGATCATTACAGACCACTCATAGTCTCTTTGATCAATTGTCATTACATTACCCAGACCACCAGTGATAGCATCCAAAGAAGTACTGTAACCATCATCTTTTGTACCAAATACATAAGAAATTACACGAGTTACTTCATACGGTCTAGTAAGCATTGCATTGCTAATCATGTTCTCGTCAACGAGATCTGAAAACCACTTACCACGGCCGATCTGGAGATTATTCAAAATTCCGTTATCCATATAATATTATTAGTTTTAATTAAAGTAGTTGTACTGCACGACTGAAAATAGAGTTAGATGAACTTGAATTAATTCTCTTAGTATTTTTACTAACACTAGTTGATCTTAGACTGTTTTTCAG
>OBLI01001943.1_pt1 | contig 18742 bp, 22 predicted proteins | sample 1519701 | NCBI WGS metagenome assembly OBLI01 (sample SAMEA3663005, study PRJEB22513) | pig gut metagenome | biome: pig gut; feature: pig-associated habitat; material: faeces | place: France | collected 2012 | reverse complement strand
ACAGGCTCTGGCTTTGTTTCGCCAGAATTTGAACCATTCTCGCCACCATCTGGCTTTGTTTCGCCAGAATTTGAATCATCCTTGCCATCATTTGGTTTTATTTCACCGGAATTGTTCTTGTCAACATCCGCCCCCCTCAAGGGTTGCCCCAACAGTTGAATCTCCATTGTCGTCTTCTGAGTCAGAGCATGAAATCTGCAAGGGAACTGCAAACAGTATAATTGCGCAGATAGCAAAAGTTGAAAAAGACAGCCCGCTCTTGCGGCCGCCAGCCAAGCTAAAACATTTTTTCAAGGTTTTCATTTTTTACCCCCGTATAATCTTTTGAAGCCACCATTTAGATGTAATATGATTTCTGTATTGATTGTCTCTGTCATTGTGGCAACATTTTCAGCAACTGCTTCAAAACTCATTTTGCGCCTCCTGACAAAAGGATACTATACAAATTTTACAGTGTCAAGAAAAATAAAATAATCCGCTTGAATTTTAACAAGAGCTTTATAAATTAAAAAGCATTTCATGCATTCCATAAGATAAGACTCTTTATATCCGGCTAAGGGACGCGCTTTCGCATGATTTAGTCTGCCCTTTTCACTATTTTGGGCTTACAGATGCGGAAGGAATCGACTATTCAAAAATTAAGACCGAGCCAGGAACAAGCAAATATTATAGAAGAAATTGCAAATATGCTCATGGTGAACCGCCGCGTTGATTACATCATTGAAAGAATGAATTTCTACGGACACGATGGCGAAAAGACAAAAGCTCTTGGATTCTGCGCGACTGTAAAGCATGCTAAATACATGGCGGAAGAATTTAACAAAAGACTTTCAAAAAATAATGGACAAGTTGCGGTTGCTCTTTCAGGAGATGACAGCGTTGAAGTCCGCGAAAAATATGCACGTCTTTTGGAAGATGACAATTCTCCGCTTCAATACATTTTTTCAGTCGATATTTTTAACGAAGGAATTGATATTCCATCAGTAAACACAGTCTTGCTGCTGCGTCCTACTGACTCTTCAATAATTTTTATTCAGCAGCTTGGACGAGGCTTGCGCAAACTGGGCGGCAAAGAATTCGTAACAGTTCTGGACTTTATCGGAAACTACAAAAAGTCTTTCTTGATGGCGATTGCCCTGAACGGAAAGCAGGATTACGACCGCGATTCATTGAAGCTTGAAGTTGCAAATGATTTTGCGGACTTGCCGAACGGAACTTACATTCACATGGACAAAATCACAAAGGAACAGATTCTGCGCCAGCTTGAAAATGAAAAATTCATGTCGCTTAAATATATGAAAGAATCATATTTTTCGTTTAAGCATGTATGCGGCGGAAAAGTCCCGTTTCTTGTTGATTACTTAAAGCATGACGGAAGCATTGATCCTGTGCGGTTTACGGTTTTCAGCCCGAACTACAAGACGTATTTCGATTTTGCCGCATACATTGAAAAAGAATCGCATCCTGAATTTTCTCTGATTAACGAAGACGAATCTTTCAGGCAGATTATGCAGCTTCTAAGTTTTTATTTGCCTGCAAGACGCGCGGAAGAATGGATTATCGCAGAAACAATTTTTAATTCAGAAAATTACTTTGCTTCTGTTGATGAAATTGCATAAAAGGCAAGAAAATACCTTTCTTTTGTGAATAAAACTTCTATCGTTCATGCCTGCCAGACGCTTAGAGGAACATATTTTGACACAAGCGAAAAAACACGGTACGAAAAGGCGATTTTTAATTTTGACGGAACTTCAGTTTCATTCAATAAAAACACGGTCGATTCCATTGAAAATTCAAGATTTTCCGCACAAAAGAAGCTTTGGGTAGAAGACTTGATTCAATACAATCTTTTGCGTTACCAAAACGAATTCGGCTCAGATGATTATTCTGAAAACGGAACTTTGCCGTTTTTAAAGCTTTACCAAAAATACACGATGCGCGACGCGGCTCTTTTATGCGACTATACAAAAATCCATTCTTCGTTCCGCGGACAAGGACTTATAACTTCCGCAAAGCCAGATTATTTTCTATTTGTGAACCTGCACAAGGATGCGGACATAAAAGATTCAATAAATTATGCTGACAGATTCATAACGCCGGACCATTTTCAGTGGCAGTCGCCAAACAGCACAACGCAAAATTCTGAAGTCGGACAGAACTTAATCCGCAACATCGAAAGAAAAATCCGACTTCATCTTTTTGTACGCAAATTTGAAAAAGTAGAAAACATAACCCAGCCGTTCACGTATCTTGGTCAGGTTTCAACTTTTCCGGGCAGCGCGGAAGGCAACAAGCCAATCACAATGAAATTCGCGCTTCATAGCCGTGTTCCTGACGAGCTTTTCAACGACTTTATAACACGCACTGACAAAATGGGAAAAAACAGCGATAATTGACTTTACAAAAAAAAGGACTAAAAAAAATGAACAACGCAAATATAACAAAAAACGATTCTAAAACCCAAACCACACCGCTCAAGCAAATCCATGTTTCGGCGGCGGTAATTTTCCGTACTGCGGCTGGCGGCGAAAAGATGGTTTTTGCGACGCAGCGCGGCTACGGTGAATGGAAGGACTGGTGGGAGTTTCCGGGCGGAAAGATTGAAGATGGAGAAAGCGCGGAACAGGCGGTTGTGCGGGAAATACGCGAGGAGCTTGCGACGGAAATCCGGGCAGAACGAAAACTCTGCACGGTTGAATACGACTACCCCGCTTTTCATCTGACAATGGAATGTTTTTTGTGCTCAATTGTTTCCGGGAAGCTTACTCTGCTTGAGCACGAGAACGCGGCATGGCTTTCCGAAGAAAAGCTTAAAAGCGTAAAATGGCTTCCTGCGGATGTGGAAGTTCTAGAAAATCTAAAGGAACTTTTTTAGGCGGATGCGGTAGCGCTGGGAGCAATGCCGGAGGCAGTCCGAACAAAGTGAGGACCGCGCGCAGCAAGTTGCGGACATAGCGACAGTCAAGAGTCTTAGGCTCTTGACTGACCGCCCATAAACATTCTGTTAAAAAACTGTCGCAACCTTTTTCACGCGAAGTTGTTCAATAGACATAATCCAAAAAATTTTATATTTACGTTTCATGGTGATTTTTTAGATTCAATTTATTATATTTTTAGAAAAACATTCGGAGGAAAAAATGAAAGAACTAAAGGCATTAATTCTGGCGGTATCGGTTTCGCTTGTCGTGTCGGCGGCGATTGTTTCCGTGGGGCTTTCAAAAATAGCAAGGCCTGACAGGACAGTTACGGTGCGCGGACTTGCGGAAAAAGAAGTTGATGCCGACCTTGCGCTCTGGCCGCTCACATTCACGCTTGGAGCAAACAGCCTTACGCAGCTCCAGAAAGACATTCTTGCAAAAACTCAGACCGTAAAGGAATATCTTGCGGACCACGGACTTTCAGAAGAAGACTACACGGTTCAGTCGCCAAGCATAACGGACAACACAATCAATCCGTATATGGACCGGGACAAAATTCTCTACACTTACCTTGCGCAGACGGTGATCCTCGTGCGCTCGTCAAAAGTCGCTGAAGTGAAAAAAGCGCAGGACGATTCCCTTGACCTGATGAGCAGCGGAATCGCAGTCTCAAAGGACTACAACAGCAAGATTTCATTTGAATTCACAAAGCTGAATGACATAAAACCGCAGATGATTGCGGAGGCGACAAAAAACGCACGCACAGCAGCAGAGCAGTTTGCACATGACTCCGGAAGCAAAGTCGGAAAAATCAAAACCGCAACTCAGGGATTTTTCAGCATAGAAAATGCCGCCGAAGACCTTCAGGAAAAGAAGACAATCCGCGTGGTAACCACAGTCGAATATCTTTTAAAATAGAAACAGACTGACCGGTCTGGAAAATCGGAATCCGCCTCGGAAGAACACACTGCGGCGAGTTATTTTTTTTCAATCACCCCCTGAACAAAAAGCAGCCTTACAGCACTTCAAGAAATCTACTTCCACCCTTCCCAGATTTTCACTTCAAGACCGCAGGTAGCGGCGTTTTTTCCGTTGCGGCAAACCGGAAGTTTAAGCAAAAGCTGGTTTTCAAAAAGTTTTTCTTCCTTGTCAGACTCATCAAGATACGCGAACGATGCGTAATCCTTTGAGTTTTTGTCCGCCAAAAGCTCAACCGCCTCTGCCCTGGAGCCGGCCGCACGCGAAACCGATTCCACTACGCTTTCAAATTCGCCGCGGCTCATCTCTTTTTCCTTTAAATCCACAAACTGAAAAGGAATCCTCCGCTCCTTGAACCACATCTGCGCTTTTTTTGTGTCAAAATTTTTTGTTGTTCCAAAAATCTGAATCATGCGGACATTATAGCAAAAATCCAGAGAAAATTACAGACAGAACAAAGCAAACTGCATATATTTTTCAAAATAAACTTTGAAATAATATTGATTTACACAGATTTTCAAAGTATACTTTGAATAAATGGTAAGAAACACATATTTTCAAAGTATAGAAGCATTTAAAGACAAGCAGGTCATAAAAGTTCTGACAGGAATACGCCGCTGCGGAAAATCCGTGCTCATGGAACAATTCATGCAGAGCCTTTTGGAAAGAGGCGTTTCAGAGAGGCAGATTACTTACATCAGGCTTGACGACTTGGACAACGAGCTTTTACTGGAATATCACAATCTTTATGCGTTTATAAAATCCGCTCTTTTGGAAGACAGGATGAACTATGTTTTTATTGACGAGGTTCAATTGTGCAAGGATTTTCAGAAGCCGGTAGAAACACTTTTCAACTGTAAAAACGTGGATCTGTATCTTACAGGCTCGAACGCGGACTTGCTGTCTGGTGAACTTGCCACTCTTTTAAGCGGAAGATACGTTACGATTGACATGCTTCCGTTTTCATTTTGCGAATACATTGAATGCATAAAGGAAAATAATTTTCCGGCTCAGACGACCGAAGAAAACTATTACGACTACGTGAAATTCGGAAGCATGCCGTTCACAGTCCAGCTCAAAAAGAACACAGAAAGCGTATATCAGTACCTGAACGGAGTTTACAACACGATAATAGTAAAGGACATCACAAGGCGGCATCAGATAAAGGACGTCGCGGTTCTTGAAGCCGTAATAAAATTCATGTTCCAGAACTGCGGAAATTTCTGCACCTCAAAAAAAATCAGCGACACACTTACAAGCTCCGGAAGAAAAACAAGCCAGCCCACAGTCGAAAACTACATGCACTTTCTTGAGGAATGTTTTTTAGTCTACAGGGTCGAACGCTACGATGTGCGCGGAAAGGAGCTTCTGAAAAACATCTCAAAATACTACATCGCCGACACAGGACTGCGGAACATGCTTTTGGGCTACAGAAATATCGACATGGGACACATCCTTGAAAACCAGATTTTCCTTGAGCTTAGGCGGCAGCATTTTACGGTTTACACGGGAAGAAACCTCGACGCCGAAATAGATTTTGTGGCAAAAAATCAGACCTCACTTTTCTACATCCAGGTCGCAGAAACCGTAAAAGACGAGGAGACACTGAAACGCGAGCTTGCCGCCTTCAAAAATATTCCGGACTCGTACCCAAGAATTCTTATCACAATGGACAGAAACCTGAATTCAGACTTCAACGGAATCCGAAACATAAACGCGCTCGATTTTCTTACAGGAAAGGAGAATCTTGTTTTTTAGAAGCAGAAAGGGGATTTTTTACTTTTGGACTGTAAAATAAAATTCCTAGGAATTTTTGATATAGAATAAAGACCTGTTATGAATCAATAGAAAATTCTATTCAAACTGATAAAATAATATGTATATCAAGAAAAGCCTTATAGATTTACTGGAATGTAAAGCGAAAGTTTTTCACAAAACACAAATTTTTATAACAAATCCGCAAATTTATTCCTATTATATCGCTTAAAAAATTCATCAGTAGAATTTTGTTTTTGGTTTACAGAAATTCTTTTCCAGTTTGTTAAAATATCTGCAATTTTTTGCGCAAGTTTTTTCTTTTTTGATGTGCCTGCTTTAAAAAAGAGCGGATTTTTGTCATTGTCTTCTATTCCTTCAAATGTAACTTTTGTTCCTATTACAGGAGTTCCTGAAGAAAGCGCGTCTATAACTTTTACCTTTACACCAGCTCCTTTAAATAATGGTGCAACAAGAGCCTGACATTTTGCAATCTCCACAACAGGATTTTCAACAAAACCTAAAATCTTGAAATTTTTATAAGCTGAAATCTTTGACTTTAAACGTTCAGTCATTCCGCCGCCAATCACAACAAACTGAAAATCCAGTAAAAGATTTGGATAGACATTTTCCAGAAACCATTCAAGCCCAGTTGAATTTTCCGCTCTGTTCCATGCACCGTAAAAGCAAAATTTGTTTTCTATTTTCTCAATTCCTGACTTTTCATAATCAAAGCGACCATTTTTTAGATAAAAATTGACGGCGACAGAATTCAGTCCATATTCCTTTTTTATAACATCACAATCCTTTCGGCTGAACGTGATTATTTTTGAAGAGGAGCAAAGCAATTTTTTCTCGCAAGATTTTATCCACGGAAGAAAAACTTTGCCTTTTCTTGAAAATTTCTGGCAGATAACATCGTGGCACATAAGAACTTTGTTCGGATGATTTACAAAAAGCGAATATATATGAACCTGCGAAAAATCAAAATAGAGCATATCAAAATTTGCAGCGATTTTCTGAATTTGTCTTAGAATATTTTTGTCAAAACGCTTCGTAAAAAAAGGGTTAAAAAATGGCAGTGAAAAGCAGTTTTTTAGAGTCGGCTTTATTTTTGAAAGGATTTTTATTTGCGAAGAAACTTCCAGTTCGTGTTTTGGATATTCTGCGTAGATAAGAGAAAGTTTATGTCCGCGCGAGGCTAAATCATCTAAAAGACGGCGTGAATAATCTTGCCCCGCTGTTTTTTGGCACGGCGGAAAAGCTGTTATGTATAGAATGGTCATTTTGAAATCTCCTGAAAATTTGAATCTTTTTGTGCGCGTGTGTAAGAAAATCCGAGCAGCAAAGTTGAAGCAAACGCAAATTTATTTATGCCGATTGTTACGCCTTTAAAATCCATAAAAAGAAAATAGATGAAAATCAGAATGAAAATATAATAATCTGCACGTTTTTTTAATGGAAAAGTAATAAGCGTTTGATAAAGAATCAGAAGTAGATAAAATAAAATTCCACCATATAATAAATGTCTTAGAATTCCCGGGTCTACTCTCATATAATACCTGCCGTCATCAGTTGTGTATTTTCCGCTTCCAAATATAAGTTCTCGCTCATCAAAATCACGATGCCACATTTCTTTTAACTGATTTGTTGAAGCTGTCTGAGCTTTTCCTGAATCTAATTTCTGATAGACAAATTCAAAAGCATATGGAATAAGATAGTCAACAACCATATCTTTGAATTTTTTAGGAGCAACCGTCAAAGTCAATGTAATTATTATGGCAATTGAAACAAGAAGGTTTGATATTGCTGAGAATTTATTTCTTGTTTTTACTTTTAAAGAAACCAAAAAGTAAATGCAGCCAATTCCTATCCCCACAAAGCCTGTTCGTCCTGCAAAAAACACACCGACAACAATCATAAGTCCTGTAATAAGCTGACGAAATCTAATTTTTTTAGATTCAACCAGAGTTTTTATGTACAAAATAAACGCAACTCCATAGACAAGAGAAAGATGATATGTTGTCGCTGCAGAAAGCGCATACCCTCGAACTCTGTCTCCTAAGCCAATTACGCTTTCCGGGTCAAAATGGTTAAAAAGACGGACAAAGTTTCCAATCGACGAAGGAAACGAAGTCGCGACAAGCTCAATAAAAGTCTGGATTACAAAAATCAAGATGAAACTTTTCACGACTTTATCAAAGCTAATATTTTTTACATCGATATAGGTAAAAAAGAAAACAGCGCAAACAAAATGAACAAGCTGTGTAATCATCAGTTTCATAAATGAAAAGTCTGCTGTTCTGTAAATTACCGGAAATATTCCTGAAAAACCGATAATAAAAATTTGAAAAACAAAGGCTCTGCGGATAAATTTTATTCCCCATATTCTTAAAAATGAATATAGCCATGTTTTATTCACGCAGACACACAAAAAAAGCGGAGCTGCAATCAGCATGCTTGCAGGAAAAACGAGAATATAAAAACTGAAAATGTAACAGAACAATAGAAATGTGAACAATTTAAATCCTTTTCAATTTCGCATAAAGATACAAAATCTTATGTTTCATTTTTGTTGATTTGAGCAGGAGACTTTCTGAGCTTCTCAGTTCATTTTTCAATTCTTCGCTGTTGCTTGTAATTTCCAATGCTTTTTTCGACTGAACTAGTCCTGAAACAATCTGAGCGGCTCTTGTTATAAAAAGTCTATGCAATTTTCGTGGAAGAGATTTTGAAATAAAGACAATTTTATTTGCAATATAAAGTTTGTCTTTTACATTTTTTTCTTTTGCTGAATTTATAATCGAGCCATCTCTGTTATCAACGTAAAAATAAAAAACACATGGGCAGATATGAACTTTTTTTACCTGCATAAGAATTTGAGAAAACCAAAGCTCGTCTTCGTGCAGAATTCCTTTTTTAAAGCGAAGTCCGTTTTCTTTTAGATAATCGAGTCTCAGAACGAACTGCTGACCTGCCGTGTGCAGATAATAATTTTTTATGACACGTTTTAGGAATTTTTCCAGCGGAAGCGTTTCTTCTTTGTATTTGCTGCTTACAGAATTCGGACTGCTTGACCAGTATTCATTTGGAAGATAGCAGATTTCCGGAAAATTCGCATTTTTTAAGGAATTTGAAATTTCTGCAAGAACTGTATCTGAATAAAGATAATCGTCGCTGTCTAAAAATAAAATATATTTTCCGTTTGCAGTGGCAATCCCCGCATTGCGCGCATCGGAAAGTCCGCCGTTTGGTTTATGAATAACTTTTATCCGTTTGTCTTTTTTAGCATAGTCATCGCACAAAGCCGGGCAATTATCAGGAGAGCCATCGTCAACAAGAATCGCTTCCCAGTCTTCAAAATTTTGCGATACAACAGATTCAACGCACTTTGAAAGATATTTTTCTACTTTATAGACTGGAATTATTATGGAGAAAAAATTTTTACATTTTCTATTTTCAGCCATACAGTTTCAGCTGAAAAGAAGAATTGATTTTCTGTAGGATTGTCTAGGTTATAAAAAACAATCTTTCCACATTCCTATAGTTTTTGTTCTATTCGGAAATTTTTTCTTATACACAGAATTTTTCGATGGAAAAAATCCATTTTTGCTATAAAACTCAAGAACATTCGGGTTGTGTTCTACATCTGCGTCAACAGAAACAAGCCTGCAAGCCATAAAACTTGTATTTACGTTAAACGCTTTTATGCAGGCGAATCGTATCAGATAAGAGCCAATATGCTTATATTTATCTGCCACGGTGGAACTGACCGCAAGTTTTGTAATCTTTAATGCCGGCAAGAATAAAAAAGGTATTTGCGTCAAACCCACCCTTTTCTTTTCCCGCGGATTCAAAGCAACCGTATCAGAAGCTAATGAAATATATGCAATAACAGCCCGAGTTTCTTTTTCAATAAGCAAATATGTCTGCGATATAAAAAGTGACTGGTAATTTAATGCATCTAGATAGAGAAAATCTTTGTATTCTGAAAATTTTTCATCAACAACAAAAGTTTGATTAAGATTTTTCTCCGATAGTTTTTCAATTACAAACAACGAAGAAACATCATCTGTAAGAAAATCAATCATCAGAACAAACCTTTTTGAATTTTTCAGTTTCCTGCTGCATTTTCTTAATCTGCTGTTCGGTAGGCTTTTTCAATACGGTTTCTACAATTTTCTTCCAAATGTCAATGTTATCAATAATTGACGGTTGAACAGGTTTTATCGTTGCCATTTTGAATACCTCCACAAATAAACTTACATTAAGTTACCATAATCTTGCTTAAAAATCAATTTTCTTTTCAATCTGCCTCCTTTTAATTAATTGCATTACTTTTTCGCTTGCATTTCCGTTTTCACAGAATCCTTCAGCTTTATAATATGCAGACAGTTTCTCTTCATATTTCAGCTTGTCAAAATTCACAATATTCTCGTAGAGTTCCTGATTATTCCTTGCGATTGGAAAAGGAAGAGATTCCAAATTCTCCTGTAGCCCTCTCTCTTTTTGATAATCATCAATATCAGTGCAGAACATGAAAAGCGGCTTCAAATAAATTGAATAGTCGCCCATAGAACTGTAATCTGTAAGAGCCACATCGCTTGCGCAAAGCAACTCCTGCATATCGCTGTACAAAGTTGCATTTATTACAAACTCCGGCAGATTCAGTTTGTCAGCAAAAGAAATCATATTAGGATGTAGCCTTGTGATTATTTGCCATTCACCGCCAAACCTTTTTTTTAGCGCAGAAAGAAGCTTTTCGTAATCAACAGAATAAGGCTCAAGAGAATGTGAGTTTCTAAAAGTCGGAACATAAAGCGTAATATGCTTTTCAATATCTAAATCATAAAAGTCGCAAATCTTTCTCTTTATCTCAGATTTTGCATTCTTGTCAAACAGAATGTCATCGCGTGGAGAACCTGTCTCTGCAATTTCGCCGGTATACCAAAAGCATCTTTTAAATTGCTCTGTACGTTTTTTTCCACTGCTCAAAAGATAATCGATTGCTGATGAGTCTCTCTTTGCTATTTTTATATAGCCTTCTGGCAACTCTGCATCAGCTTCAATCTTTTTTGTTATGAAAGTTCCATGCCATGTCTGAATGTAAATCTGTCCAGATTTTTTTTTGGGAAAATATTCCTTTCTGCAGTTGTCAATCCAAATTCCTGCCGTGGAAAGCTCTTTTACAGAATTGAATGACGCATATCTAACTTTCCGAATTTTCAAAGGAAGAGAATCTCCTCTTCTGCATTTATTTTCATCAATAAGCCAGACAAGCTCGTAATCAAGATTATGCATTAGGATATATTCCGCTATGTATTTCGCATTGTCGCCATAGCCTCTTCCGTAATAACTGCAGAATACAATCTTATTTTTCTTGATTTTTTTATTTTGTAAAAACAAAGCATAAATTGGGTAAGCTGTTATAAAAAAATGAAAATAGGACTTTCTTAAAAACGAGCCGTCTTTTATGCTTAATAAAACGTTTTTAATTTTCATGTTCTTCTCTCCTCTTCTTCAATTCTCTAAAAATCACACAGATTCTAATTCCAAGCTCAATAAACTGTGTAATACAAGCAAGCACAATAACCTGAATGAAACCAATTTTTTCAAAAACAAATAAACTTATAAGTCCAACGATATGAAACGAGGCGGAAATTACAACACTCAAATTTGCCCATTTAGTCTGATTCAATGCGCCAAGAACCGGATAGCCAAAAAGATAGGCAGGAAGTGTTATTGCAATAATTGGAACCATCGCACGAAGCATGGGGACAGCGTTTTCGTAACCTTGTCCGCATACAAACTTTACTGTTGGCTCCGCGATAATCCATAAAACTGCGCAGCAAGCAAGAATCAGCGGCTCAAGAATAAGAATAATTTTTTTTACAAGCCTGAAATTCTTCTGTTTTATCATGTAAGGATAAATGCTATCTGAGATAGGGCTCATTAGGCTTCTGCAAGTATTCGTGAGAGTGTTTGCGACTCCGTATTGTCCAACTTGCGAAGATGGAAATTTGAATCCCAAAATAACAGTGTTCAATGACGAGTAAAAAGTCGCCGCTATTCTTGATAGAAAAAAAAGCGATGAATCTTTTAAATATTTAAAAGTCTGCTTAAAAGAAACTCTAGAAAATAAAATTATCTTTTTTCTGATGATTTCTGCCCAAGTTAAAATCACAGCAAAAATGTTTGAGCCAATTATGGCAAGTGGAACAAGCAGATAATCACTTTCATCTTTTATAAAAAGAAAAATTAATCCTGTATAAATAAATTTCGCTGCAATAACTCTGTAAGTCAAAATTTCCATCTGCTCAATTCCTCGGAACAGAAAGTCTGGAAGAAAAAGTGTGAGAAATATTCCGATGAAAGAAAGAATGAAAAATACAGAATCCTGTCTGATTTTTTGAACAAACATACATGAAAGTATCAAAGCGAATGCAGATAAAATGACGAGAAGAAGTTTCGCCTGAATTATTCCAAAAGTTATGTCTCCAAGTTTTTCCTTGTTATTACAGAAATCAGAGCATATTTTAGTTCCTGAAAGAAGAAATCCGAATTCTATGAAAAGCGTAAAATATGACATTATTGAATTTGCAAAAACTACAATTCCATACTTTTCAGCCCCAAGAACACGCGTTAAATACGGAAAAGAAAGCAATGGAAAAACATAGCTTGAAATCTGCATTATGTAGAGCATGACTGTATTTTTTGCAAGAATCCTTTCTTTCGATTGCATTTTGTTTTCTATGATTTCCCGTTCAATTTTTCTTTTATCTGAGTTGTTGAAATTCCCTGTGTGTAAGGAAAATACTCAATGCTTGCACCCAGCCTTGAAAACTGCTCTTCTGTTTTTTTATAACGCTCACTGTCTTTCCAGTCATCTCCAGAAAACAAGACATCAAAATGATGATTTTTCAAAAGAAGCATTTTGTCCTCTGTTTCTTCAATGGAAACGGGGATAACCTCATCAACAACTTTCAAAGCTGCTAGAATTCTCATTCTGTCTTTTTCATTGTAAACAGGCTGTTTGTGTTTTATCTGCGTGACATAATCATCCTGACAGACTGCAACAATAAGATGCTCACACATAGACTTGCATCGCTCCAAAAGATTCAAGTGCCCGACATGAAAAAGGTCAAAGACACCAACCGTAATTCCGGTTTTGTATTTTTTTTCTTCTTTCATCTAAAAACAAAAACTCCTCAAAGCCTTAAAAAATGTTTTCCCTGCACATCGTAAAAATCGCAATGCAATTTTTACTTAACCTAGTTTTGCTATACAAAAACTAGAAACTCAAAAAACACTCCGCAAAACTTGCTTCATGTTCTTTTTATATTTGGGCGTGCGTCGCAACCTGCGGTTGTTTACTTCACGCATTTCCCAAATTTTCAATTTCCTCCAAAACTCTCTCATTCATCACATTCCTTTCCTTGTCGAACCACCAGCCGTATTTTCCAAAATACTTGAAGGCGCTTTTTATGTGAGCCAGAAGCATCTTGCGGCTTTTATATGATTCTTTCTGGTGGTCGTGGATTATCTGCACGCCCGGAAAATACAGTGTTTTTGAAATGCGGTGCAGGCGGCGAATCAGGTCGAAATCTTCAAAGTACATAAAAAATCTGTCATCAAAGAAAATATTGTTTTCAGAAAGAACGCTAAGTCGCATGAACATAAAACAGCCCGAAAGGCACGGCGGATTTATCACCTTGTCGTAGCCAAAGTTCTTAAGGCAGTAGCGGTCGTTCTTCTTTTCGCTCCACTTTGTCTTTGGCATAAAGCGTCGGAAAATCAAATCGCCCGGAGTCGGAAGCAGTTTGCACAGATATTGGATTTCGCCGTTCGGATAGACAACTTTTGGAAGCACATAAGAGGCATCAGGATTTTTATTCATAAAATCAACAAGCGCCGACAACACTTCCGTACCAAAAAGGATGTCCGGATTCAGCACAACGTGATACTCGCTGCCGTTTTCAATAGCCTCGCGCATTGCAAGATTGTGGCTTGCGCCATAGCCTAAGTTTTCGTTGTGAATGTAGCGGATTTTTGTAACGCCGTCTTCTGCCGCCCATTTTTCAAGAATCCGCCACTTGTCGTTCGGAGAATTATCGATAACATAAAGCGTTTCCACACAGGCAGAATCAAAAACTGACTTTAAGACAGATTCAATCTGCACACGCGGAGTATTGAACAAAACAATGCTTGCACTAAGTTTTTTCGCGGTCATTTTACAGCCTCCCCACTACGCTTGATTCCAAAAAACTTCCGTTGAAAGCTTTCAAGCAGATAAGCGCACAAAATAGAAAAATTTGTTCAGTTTTATCCGCTTTTAACCTCTCAAGCACAAATGCCAGCATCGCATCATCCACACCGTTCGGAAAAAACACAATCTCTTTTTCCGCCCATGCGCCACCGGAACTACTTGTGAGAAAATCGTACATTTCGTTTATTTTTTTCTGCGTGAATCCTCTTGGAGCTGAACCGCAGAGAATGGCGTAATGATTCAAAACAAAATCTCCTAAAGTTGCTATTTTCAATATTATATATTGCTACTAGATAATTTTCAAGTATTGCTGATAGCAACATAATTATTTCAATGACAGACATTCTATTGGTTTTGGGAAGCAACATCAGGAAAATAAGAAAAGAATTCGGCTGGACTCAGGCTGACCTGGCGGAAAAATCAGGAATTTCAGTTCCTTTTATGACACAAATTGAGCTTGGAAGAAAATCCGCCTCTCTGGAAGTTGTCCAAAACATCGCGGCCGCACTTAACATTTCCTATAAGCAACTTTTTGAAGAAAACATTGCTGCCGGTAATCAGGGAAAAACAAATTTGTCATTATTGGAACAAAACATAACTTCTTCTGTTATAAAAAAGATTCACGAGGAATTTCTTAAGATAAAATAAATCATGCGTTTCGAGCACAAAAAATAAAAATTGTGATACCATTCTGCCCATAAGGACAAAATTATGAATCAGAACGAAAATAAAACGAAAACAGCGGAATCCCTTTCTGAAATTTCCGCTCAGCTTGAAAAGATAATTACAGGACTGCTCGATTCGCATCCGCAGAAAAAAGGCTCGGTTTTTGTAATCGGCTGTTCAACCAGCGAAGTTACCGGCGGCTCAATCGGAAAAAATTCCAGCGAGGAAACAGGAAAAACAATTTTTGAGACAGCAAACCGGGTTCTTTCTTCAAAAGGAATTTTTCTTGCCTGCCAGTGCTGCGAGCACTTGAACCGCGCGCTTGTTGTTGAGCGTGAGTGCGCCGAAAAATTCGGTCTTGAAGAAGTTTGCGTTGTGCCGTGGATTCACGGAGGAGGCTCGTTTGCGACGGCGGCCTACTACGGCTTTAAGGAGCCTGTTGTGGTTGAGCACGTAAAGGCTACAGCAGGACTTGACATCGGAAGCACGCTGATTGGAATGCATATAAAAGAAGTCGCAGTTCCTGTCCACCCGGAACAGAAATTTATTGGAAAAGCTTACATTACGGCGGCATACTCAAGACCAAAACTGATTGGCGGAGAGCGGGCAAGATACACGGCAGAAAGATAATTGAAGCGTTAGGGATTGAAGCACCTGCGGAGCAGTTCCGAAACGAAGTGAAGGAATGAGCGGATAGCGAAGTGCGAAAAGCCCGGCTTTACGACCTTTGCATCGAAGCGGAAAAGGACTGTCAGTTTGAGAACATATCCTGTCAGATATTTGACCAACCACCCGAAATATTATACTCTTCGGAATAGGGGACGCACGTTCCCGCATTTTATTTTTTGGGGGATTTTATGCCCGACGGGTCGATACCCTTACTTGTTTCTCTTTTTGTTTTGATTGCTTTTTCCGCTTTTTTTTCTGCAACGGAAACTGCATACACCAGCACCAGCAGAATCCGGCTCAAGTCGCTTGCAACGGGCGGCAACAGAAGGGCTGAAAAAGTTCTTGCGCTCTGCGAAAATTCCTATGACAAGCTTCTAAGCACAATTCTGATTGGCAACAACATCGTGAACCTTTCGGCTTCAACAATAAGCGCGCTTCTTTTTGCAAAGATTCTTTTTGGAAGCCGGCTGAATCCGTCCATAGTTTCAACCGCGGCGATTACGGTTGTTGTGCTGATTTTCGGCGAGATTACGCCAAAGTACATCGGCAAATTCTGCGCGGAAAAACTTGCGATGGCGGTCTATCCTTTTATTTCAATTCTGATTTTTTTATTTTATCCGCTGAACATTGTGTTTTCCGGCTGGAAGAAGCTGATTGTCAGGATTTTCCGCTTTAAGGCTAAGGATGTGATTACCGAAGAGGAAATTATAACCATGGTCGAGGAAGCTGAGGAAGACGGCACGATTAAAAAGGAAGAAACGAACCTTATCCGCTCGGTGATTGAATTTGACGACCTTGATGCGAAGGACGTTCTTGTTCCGCGCGTGAATATCTGCGCGGTTGAGGCCGGCAGCGCGCCGGAAGAAATCATGAGGAAATTTGAGGAGAGCGGGTTTTCAAGGATTCCGGTTTACGAAGGCGACATCGACACAATCATCGGAATAATCCACGAGAAAGATTTTTTCAGGGCGTTTCAGGCGGATGAGAAAAACAACTCAAAAGACAGCGAAAAATCCAGCGGCCTGTTTATAAAGTCAATTATGCAGAAACCGTTCTTTGCCATTGAAACAACAAAAATTTCCCTGCTTTTACGAAAAATGCAGAAAGAGCGGAACCACATGGCGATTGTGATAGACGAATACGGCGGAACTTCGGGTCTTATTACAATGGAAGACATTCTTGAGGAGCTTGTAGGCGAAATTTACGATGAGCACGACAGCGACAGCGATTCCGGCTGCATAAAGCCCTGCGGTGAAAATGCTTTTATTGTAAGCGGCGAAACTTCAGTGAGCAAGATGATGAAATATTTTGAGCTTGACGAGGACGAAACCAGCGGCTCTACCACGGTCAGCGGCTGGATAACAGAAAAACTGGGAGACTTTCCGGAAGAAGGAAAAAAACTCCGCTGGCAGGACAAGATTGAAATAGAAGTCCTTAAAACCGACAAGAACACAATCCGAAGCCTAAAAGTTGTAAAACTGTAAGCCCGACACGGTGGCGGTCGGAGTGCAACTAATTGAAATGAAGACCGCTGCCGAAGCCCCGAAAAAAGGGACAAACATTATATTCATACTTGATTCAGGTCAAAGCAAAGAAAAAGTTTTACTTGACAATTTCCATGAAAAGAAATAACAATAGAGGCGTAAACCAATCTAATATTTTTTCGGAGCTTATTATGTGTTTATCAAAAAAATCAAAGATTGCATTGATTTTGATTATGATTACAGCATCTGCTTGTTTTGCCCAGAAATGGAAAGGTATTGTAAAAGGAATTGAAAGCAGAACCGGCGGAAATAACAACTCTCAAGCAATAGAAAAAAATGAACCGAAAGAAACGAACAATGCCAAGAAAAATACTGCAAAACTCTCAAACAATCCTCAAGTCCAGAAAAAAGCCGCTTACCTTACAAAGGCCGAAGTCGCACTAAATTCAAAAGATTACAATACAGCCGCAGAAAACTACAACAAAGCTGCAAAAACAAAACTTCCGTCGAACGTTGACAAATCTGACGCCGACATACTTAACACCTGGACTAAAGAAATTTATGCAAGGCTTCAGTACCAAAATATCAAAAGTTTAAAAAATAGATAGCATTCAGCTCCCGGCTTTACACAATGTAAACCGGGATTTTTTTTGCGTTCCCTGCCTCACGGCAGGTCGGGCTTTCCGCACTTCGCCGACTAACCGCGGCTCATTCCACCACTTCGTTCCGGAACTGCTCCGCAGGTGCTACAATCCCTAACGCTTTAGCGTTAAGACATACACCCAAGTGTACACGCCAGATAAACGAGTTTTGCGCCAGCAAAATCTCGCAACAAACCGTAGGTTTACAAATCCCTAACGAAAAATGCTACATCACAGCCAATAACTGTTGATAGTAATAATACTTGCAGGCATTCCAATAATCTGAATATCAAACTTCAGGCTTGTTTCAACCTTTGTTGCTGCATTATGAATTCTGAAACTGAACTGCCAGCCATTATCAAGGTACATTTCTAATGTATTTGTAGAGCCTGTTTTAAAATCGAAGGCTACAATTTTTGTCGGCAAAGTCGAAATAGGAACAATTTTCTTAGGCTTTTGCTTTTTTGCAGATTTGTTCAAAGTTCCGTGCATATTATATGTCTGCAATTGCGTCATCTGTTGGCTGTCAATACTTATGACTTTATAAAAATCATATTCGCCCAACAGATATTCAACGAGTTTTCTAGGAAGATTTTTATCTTTTAAATAAGCATTCTTTATTTCCGCTTCAAACGCATTCAAAAGAGGAACGTAAACTTTGCTATCTTTCTCTTCCATCTCTCGCCATAACATTCCAGATTTCTTACATTCGTCAAGATAATCAAAAATCGGGTTTACAGCCTGCCAATATTCATCTGAGCATTTATCCTTGTACCATTTCTGTCCAAAATCAATAGACCTGCTTAATCTGCTGTGTTTTACCGCAAAATGATTGTGTTTAATGCTAAGTCCGATTTCCCATTTTATGCCGCTTCGGATAATCAGAATATCTCTGACATCGCCAGCTTCACCTCTTGAATCAGGTTGAATTAATAAAGTTAAAGTATCGTTTTCATTTTCGATTATCAAAGGTTCAAAATCAAGCAATGCGATTACAGCAGTTTGTGCACTTAACTTCAAAATATTCTGCAATTCACTATCAATAAGATTCCACGCTTTTTCAGCAGCAAAGAACGATGAATTTTCTTCAATTTCTACAGGACGAATCTTTTTAATTTCCTCTGCCAAAGTTTTTAGGCAAATGAACTCGTATGCACGACCTCTGTTATTGCTTTCTTCACTCATTATTTATTCTCCTTGTTATTTTTTACTTTATTGCTTTATCAACTTTGGCATTCCGCAATGCCAATTTATTCTAAATTGCTCTATATTATTTTGTAATGAAAATTTTAATATAGGACTAAATCTTTTAAGCTAAGCCCTTTGTCCAGACATTTTGTCTGAAAAATAACGAATTTTATGCAG